>CETY01029930.1_pt1 | contig 19858 bp, 16 predicted proteins | sample 361551 | NCBI WGS metagenome assembly CETY01 (sample SAMEA2623135, study PRJEB7988) | marine metagenome | biome: marine biome (ENVO:00000447); feature: deep chlorophyll maximum layer (ENVO:xxxxxxxx); material: "saline water (ENVO:00002010), including plankton (ENVO:xxxxxxxx)" | depth 45 m | reverse complement strand
AAAATTTTCTTAAGATCTTTCTCTACGAAAAGTTTATTTAAAATATTGCCAAATAAAACTTTGTAATTTACTACATCTTTAATTATTGTATTTTCACCATCTGTAGAGAATATATGCATATGCTCCCAAAATAAATATGGACCTAAAATTTGTTTATCGCAGAAGAATTCATTTTGTTTATATTTAATAATCCTACTTTTCCAATACATAGGAAATTTATGAAGTTTAAGTCTATAAGAAATTTCCAATCCTTCATGAGTTGATTCGGGGATTGGTGGTATTATTTTGAAATTTAGCAATGGAGGTGTAATTAAGTTTAAATTTTTAGGTGTTTCAAAAAATGAAAAAACAGATTCTATATTTTGAGGAACTTTTTGTTCGACGGATAATTGAAAGAATCCCTTATTTTTAGAAAATTTTAACATACTCTTATTATTTCAAAATTTATAATAATTTTATTCTAAACTTTGTTATTTATGTTTTTTTTTATATATTTATATTTAAATCAACAAATAATAGAAAAGTTTCGCTATGAATGAATTATCAATTAATGGAGAAAAAATAGAAGAATTACAAAGTTTAGCATCACAAAACTTGTTTATGCATGCACAACAAATTAATGACTGGGCAGGTGACTTAAGAATTTTTGTTAAGGGAGAGGGTGTATGGGTTACAGATATTAATGATAATAAATTTTTAGATTCAACTGGTGGTTTATGGTTCAAAGGAGCAGGATATGGCAGGGCAGAAATAGGTCAGGCAATTTATGAACAAATATGTGAAATTGAAACACCTCCTGCAATGGCTGCATGTATTCCTCAGATAGAGTTAGCAGGAAAAATTGCTGAAATTTATCCTGATAAATCTGCAAGATCATTCTTCACTTCTGGAGGATCAGAGTCAGTTGAAACAGCAGTAAAAATGGCAAAAAAATATCAAATGAATACGGGGAAATCTGGTGCATATAAAATAATTTCTAGAAGATACTCCTATCATGGAGCTACAGCTATGGCAGTTAGTCTTGGTAAGCCTTCAACTTCTGATACGATGGGTCCTGAGATGCCAGGAGCAATTCATGTCCAAAATTGGGATTCATATAGAATTCCAAATAATATGGATCCTGTCGATTATGCTATTCATTGTGCAAATCAATTTGAAGAAGCAATAAAACATACGGGGGCTGATAGTGTTGCAGCAATGATTGCTGAACCTATTTCAGTTTCATTTGGCATACATGTTCCTCCAAAAGAATATTGGCAAAGACTTAGAGAAATAGCTGATGAATACAAGGTAGTCTTGATTGCGGATGAGGTTATTACAGGATTTGGAAGAACTGGTAAATATTTTGCAACTGACCATTGGGATATGATTCCAGACATTACAACAGTAGCAAAGTCATTAACTAGTGGATATTCTCCATTAGGAGCTGCTATTGCTACAAAAAAGATATCAGATTCTTTCATAGGAACAGAAAAAGAGATGTTTCTGCACCTAATAACATTTGGAGGACACCCGGGATCATGTGCTGCGGGTCTTAAAAATTTAGAAATTTATGAAAGAGAAAAATTAGTAGAAAATTCAAAAAAAATGGGTGATTATTTATTGAATAAACTTGAAAATCTTAAGAGTTCAAAAATAGTTGGTGATGTAAGAGGATTAGGACTATTGGCAGCTATTGAATTAGTAAGTGACAAAAATACTAAAGAAAAATTACCTGCTTCTCTAGAAATCCAAAAAAAGATCCCAATGTATTTAAATGAGAGTAATATTTTTACATTTAGAGCTGGTGATATAATTTCACTTTGTCCTCCTTTGAATATAAATAAAGATGAGATTGATTTTTTGGTGGAAGGTTTATCCTCTGCTATAAATAGGATAGAAAAAGAAGTTTAAAATCAATAAAAATACTTTTTTTTACTATTTTTTTAAATCTTTTATGATATGTTTACAGTAACTTATTAAAAGACTCAAAAAAAATTAATTTATAAGAGGATTGAGAATGGTAGAAAAATCAGATTCAAAAGAAAAAATCGAATCAATAGATAGAGATGGTTTTGGACCATCTACTATTAGGGACGAAGTTGTACTTGAATTAAAAAATTTGCAAACCCATTTCACAACAAAATGGGGTACTGTAAAAGCTTGTGATGGAGTTTCATATTCAGTAAGAAAAGGAGAAACTCTTGGTGTTGTTGGAGAATCAGGTTCAGGAAAATCTGTGACAGCATTATCAATAATGAGGCTTATTCAGTCACCACCAGGTCTTATTGCTGGAGGGGAAGTAATTCTTAATGGAAGAAACATTTTAGAACTTTCTGAAAAAGAAATGACTAAAGTTAGAGGTGGTGAAATTTCTATGATTCTTCAAGATCCAATGCAGGCCTTAAATCCAGTGTTTGATATTAATGATCAGGTTGGAGAGGCTATTGGAATCCATCAAGGGCTCAAAGGGAAAAGCAGATGGAATAAGGTAGTTGATGCTTTAAGAAAAGTAAGAATTCCTGCGCCTGATACTAGAGCAAGAGATTACCCTCATCAACTTTCAGGAGGAATGAGGCAGAGGGTTGTTGGTGCAATAGGTATATCATCTAACCCGTCAGTTATAATTGCAGATGAACCTACCACATCCTTAGATGTGACAATTCAAGCAGCATACCTAAGATTATTGAAACAAATTCAATCTGAAACTGGAGCTGCTATTATTTTTATTACACATGATTTTGGAATAGTTGCAAAAATGTGCGATAGAGTAGCAGTTATGTATGCAGGGAGAATAGTTGAAATGGCAGATGTTAGAGAAATATTTAATAATCCTCTACATGAATATACAAAAGCTCTAATAAGTTCTGTTCCAAAGTTAGAGGAAAAAACTGGAAGATTGCCTCAAATTGAAGGTCAGCCTCCATTATTATATAATTTGCCTCCAGGAGATTCATTTGCTCCAAGATCCCCATTGAAATATGATGAAAAAGATGCAAATATCAGACCAGAATTGGTTGAAGTTAAACCTGGGCATTTTGTTCAAATGTCTAGATGTTCAGTAGCTGACTTTGATAAATATAAAGATTTAGTTTCGTACTAAAAATAATTCGAGAGGAAAAAATGACTACAGAAGAAATAAAAGATTATTCTAGTGTTCCTGAAGCAATTGGATGTTCAAATGATGGAGATCCTATTATTCAAGTTAGAAATATAAGAAAATGGTATCAAGTAAACAAAGGGTTACCTATTATTGGATCACATGATTGGCTAAAAGCTGTAGATGATGTTTCATTCGATGTTCCTGCCGGTCAAACAATAGGTCTTGTTGGTGAATCTGGGTGTGGAAAAACTACTACAGCTAAAATGGTTTTAGGATTAGAAGATCCTTCAACTGATGGTGGAGTTCCAGTAGGAAGTATTTATTTTGAAGGACAAGATGTAACTACTCTTTCTTCTGCAGGTAGGAGAGAAATGAGAAGGTCTGTTCAAGCTGTATTTCAAGATCCATGGTCATCATTAAACCCAAGAATGAGAGTAAATACAATTATTGGTGAGCCTCTAGAAATTAATACTACAATGACAAAAAAAGAAAGAGATACTAGGGCAGGAGATCTTCTAGCTGAAGTTGGATTAAATCCATATCAGGGAAACTTATATCCTCATGAGTTCTCAGGTGGACAAAGACAAAGAATTGGAATAGCTAGAGCTTTAGCTCTAAATCCAAAACTAATTGTTCTTGATGAACCAGTTTCCGCATTAGATGTATCTATTAGAGCTCAAATAATGAACATTTTGGTTGATCTACAAAAAGAGCATAATCTTGCTTATATTCTAATTGCACATAATTTGGCAACCGTTCGATATATGTGTCATAGAACAGCAGTTATGTATCTAGGTGTTGTTCAAGAGTATGGTGACACTGAAGCTATATTTGCTGAACCAACTCATTTGTATACAAATGCTTTGATTTCAGCAGCATTGCCTTCTCATCCAGATATAGAAAGAGATGAAATAGTTCTTCCAGGTGAAGTTGTATCACCTGTAAATCCTCCTGTGGGAGATGTTTTCCAAACAAGAACTCCATTACCTGTTAGAAAAAATCATAAATATACTAAAGAGCGACCTCCATTAGTTGAGGTGGGTAAAGATCATTATGTTGTAGAGACTCCATGGAGTACTGTAACTGGTCATGATTTATCTGAATTCAAACTTTCAGTAGATCAAGAAATGGGATAAAAAAAAGTTGGCTCCCGGGCCTGGATTCGAACCAGGACTGGAGGAGTCAAAGTCCTCTGTCCTACCATTAGACTACCCGGGAATATTTTGGAGCTTTTTTAAATTTACCCTGATATGTTAAAAATTCAAATAAATATATTTGTTTTTTTTACTTTAATAACTCAGTAATTAAAGTATTAAATAAAAAAAGTCTTATCTTTTATACCAAATTAGAGATAAGACTTTTTTTATTATCTAAGTTTTATTTTTTTGCTATTTCAAAACCTCTAGATAGAGACCAAATAACTATTAGAATAAATCCTATTCCTGAGATTTGACTAGCAGCTTCAACGCTTACTAGTGAAGTGATTATTATATTTGAAATAATCAAAATTAATCCCATAACAATTGCTAACATGCTTAGTGGAATGAAAGAGATAACTCCTTTTACTTCAGCATCTCTATAAGCAATTCCTAGACAAAGCCATCCAATACCTGCAAACAACGCTCCCATAGTTGATGTAGCTACATTAGCTGCCTGAGAAAATCCAGCTGCAGTTGCTATAGTGCCAGCTGTAGCAGCATCTCCTCCTGCCATAGCAGCAGAAAATTTTTCTCCCATTTCTGCTAATGACAACCCTAATCCTATATTGGTTATCCATAATGCTATAGCTGTAACAATACTGTATATACCTATTGTTTCCATAGTTCCAGCTGCTGTGCCTTTAGTGCTAACCAATCCAACAATATGAACAACCATTCCAATACAGATAAGTATTGAGGCAGTTTTTATCATTGCTGAACCATCACCGCTATTCATTAATATTGTGGTAATGTCATCACTCTTAGTATCTATTCCAATAGTGATTTGCCATAGGATATAACCTATAAAAGCAACCAATATTCCAAGACCAAGAGTATAACCAGTTCCTTTAGAACTCATATATTCCCCCTAAATAATTTATATTTATATGAATTCTATCTTTTCCCCAATAATTATTTTGAAATCCAATCTGATAAGTCTTTAATTACTTGAGCACTTATTTCATGTGCCATTTCATACTCATTAAATGTTATTTTGAATCCTAATTCCTTTAATATATTTTTCATTGATATTCCTTCTTGTATATCAATGATGGAGTCAAATCTTCCGTGACTTATAAATAACTTTGTATTGTTAGGTTTGTTTTTTTGAATTTTTAATTCGTTAGAATTAATTAATTTAGAACTAAGTGCTATTACTCCACTATATTCTTTTTCTGAAAATAGGCCTGAATGAATAGCCATCATTCCACCCTGAGAAAAGCCTCCAATATAAATTTGATTTGAATTAAACATACTTAAAGCTTCATCAATAGTTTTATGCAGTAATTTTGAAGACTCTTGATAATTCTGTGATTCTATTGGAAACCATGCATAGCCTGTTTGGTTAAATCCTAATTCGATTTCTAGTGGTGCATTAGGGAAAACATAGATAAAATCATTATGATTAATTGATGGGGCTAAATTTAATAAATCGTACATACTAGCTCCAAATCCATGCATTAGGATCATAATTTTATATTTTTTATCTTCTGAATAATTATCAGGAACAGAAGTTATAAAATTTAAGTAATTACTTTTATGTTCTTTAGAGATCATGATAAAAATATACATTTAATATTAATAAATTTGAATAATTTTTTTATTACAAATATAAAAAGTTGAAAAAACAGACATTAATAGAGTAAAATATTTCGGAGGGCGAAAAATAAACTTTGGGAGGATTTAATGGATATTAATAGTTTAACGCAGTTTAGCTTTTATTTTGGAACTGCAGCTATGCTTTGTTCTGCAGTTTTTTTCTTTTTCGAAAGAGGCGAAGTATCAGCTAAATGGAGAACATCAGTAACTGTAGCAGGATTAGTTACTTTTATTGCTTTCTTCCACTACTACTTTATGCGTGATGCATGGTCAAGTGCTCTTCAATCTGGAAGCTTAACTCAATTAAGATATATTGATTGGCTTGTTACTGTACCATTACAAATAGTTGAATTCTATTTGATTTTGAAGGTAGTTGGGAATGTAACTAGAGGAGTTTTTTGGCAGTTACTTGCAGCAAGTATCGTGATGCTTGTTGGTGGACTTTTAGGAGAAATGGATATCCTAAATGAAACAGTTGGATTCATCATAGGAATGATTGGGTGGGTTGGTGTAATTTACCTAATTTTTGTTGGTGGAGCTGCAAAAGCAAGTGCGGAATCTAAAAATGAAGCTGTACAAACAGCATTCAATTCTATGAAATTGATAGTTCTAGTTGGGTGGGCAATTTATCCAATTGGATACATCATTGGAAATATGATTGATGTTACAAATGGAACACAGACAATGAACATAATTTATAACTTTGCAGATCTAATTAACAAGACTGCATTCGGTCTAGTAATTTGGGCTGCTGCAAAATCAGACTCATAAATTAACAAGTTATAGACTTATATAAAAAACGTAGGTAAGAAATTTTCTTACCTACGTTTTTTTATTACTTAGAAACTAACAATAAAAATAAAATTTGTTAAAATTTGTCTGAAGGATTTTGAAATATAATTTATAAATTATTTTTTAAAGGTTAAAGAAAAAATTTAAGCAAGATTGAAAAATTGAAAATAATTAATACAATTTCTGAATTTATTGAACTTAGAAATGAATTATCGAAAAAAATAGCTTTAGTTCCCACTATGGGCAGTATTCATGAAGGCCATATATCTCTTGTTGAAACAGCTAAAAAACATGGGGATATTATAATAGCAACTATTTTTGTTAATCCTATCCAATTTAATAATACTGAAGATTATAATTCTTATCCAAAAGATTTTGATAAAGACGTGGAAATCCTTGAAAAGAATGGAGTAGATATATTATTCTGTCCTTCTCTTTCAGAAGTTTATCCAGACGGATTTGACACAACAGTTAGAGTAAACTCCTTATCAAATTCCCTTGAAGGTCAATATAGAAAAGGGCATATGGAGGGAGTTGCGACTATAGTTACAAAATTATTTAATATAATTCTTCCAGATTATGCTATTTTTGGAGAAAAAGATTATCAACAATTATTACTAATAAAATCATTTGTAAAAGACTTAAATATGTCTGTAGAAATTATTCAATCTAAAACGGTTAGGGATAAAGAAGGATTGGCTCTTTCTAGCAGAAATATAAAACTTACATCTGCTGAAAGACTCGTAGCTTGCGAAATTATAAAATCTCTAAATATAGCTTTTGAAAAAATAATTTCTGGGCAGAAAAATTCTGAGCAAATAATAAATTTCATTAAGGAGCATTTAGCATCCTTTGATTCAATTAAGATAGAATATGTTTCCATAAGAAATCCGTATGATTTTGAAATTTTAGATAAAATTCAAGAAGAATTTGTGATCCTTGTAGCAGCGTTTATTGGAGAAGTAAGGCTAATTGATAACGTGATTTTTGTAGGAAAGAATGAATAAAATATCAGTAGAAAAAATAATCAAATTAAAAAACACCAGTAACATTACTATGATTACAGCATATGATTTTGTTAGTGGACATATTGTAAATAACTCAGATGCTGAAATGATTTTAGTTGGAGATAGCCTAGGTATGACAACTCTAGGCTATGAGTTTACTAATAGTGTAAAGTTGGATGATATTATAAGGGCCACCCAATCAATAGCAAGGGTTGGTATAAGTAAACTATTGGTTGCAGATCTTCCATATAAGACTTATGAAACTAATGAATCAGCTCTTTCAAATGCATTGATGTTGATAGACGCAGGAGCAGATGCAGTAAAACTAGAGGGGGGTAAAGAGAAATCTCAAATAATAAACTTTTTAGTTCAAAATAATATACAAGTTATGGGACATATTGGAATAAAACCTCAATCAGTAAATAATATTTCAGATTATAAAATAGTTGGAAAAAATAAAAGTGAAGAAGATAATCTATTTGAAGATGCTAAGCGAATAGAATTGTCAGGCGCATTCTCTGTTGTTTTAGAGCTTGTTGATTCCAAATTATCAAAAAATATTTCAGAAAATATATCAATCCCTACTATAGGAATCTCTTCTGGTAAATATACAGATGGTCAAGTTCAAGTTTACAATGATTTGATAGGATATAGCCCAAATATATTACCTAAACATGCAAAGGTTTTTGATAATTTATTTGAAAAAGCTCAAAATGCAATTGATTCTTTTGTTGAGGAATCTAAAAGAAACTTCAAATAAAAAACTTACTAATAGTAAATTATTTACCTCTTACCATCTGCATTGTTGAGAAGAAGAGAGTTATCATAATACCCATAATAGCTAATCCTGTTGGAGTTGCAATTTCACCAAGTGGTAAATTTGATGTGTCTACTCCAGGTATAAGGTTCCTTAGTTTGCTACCATCATAAACAAATAAATCTTCAACTCTACAGCTTGATATTGCATTAAGTTCTTTAGCAGCTGGAGGTCTTACATTAGGAACATCTCCTAAAATTGGATGATAACCATTATAAGTCCCAGGTAATGAAATTTCTGAAATAGCTTTTGCAGCGCTTTCAGTAGAGTTTCCTCCATAACTTTCAATCATATAGCCAAAGTCATTCTTGTACTCTTTTATCATGCAAGCTCTTTGGCTATCTGAAGGTTCAGATAGATAATCAGGATCACCGTAAGAACCAAACCGTAATAATAATTCTAATCCACCTAATCCTTGAGTTGCTGCTCTAATTTGAGATTCACAATTTTGAAGAGCCTCTCTTTCATTTTTTGAAGGTCTTTGAGTAGGCTCCCACATTAAATTAGCTATATAGGAAGATCTGATATAGTTTTCTGTTTCGCCTTTTTCTCTAGCAAGGTTTGCTACCATACAATCTTCAGCAGCCGCTCCTCTGGCTAAATTAACTGCTTCTAACCTTTCCATTTCTAAAGGTTCTCCTAAATTTAGAGATCCTGATACTATATTAGAATTACCTTGTTCAGAAAAGTTGCTTGATATAGTCTGCCTAAAATCAGCAGCAGAACTTTCAAAATCTACATTTGTTTGAGTAAATAAATCACTCTCAAAAAGTGGTTCATAATTAAAACCATCATTATAGTAGTTATCTATCCATTCAAATTGTTGTTGTGCATCTAAACATTCATAAACAACTCTGAGCTCATCTGATGTGTAATCTCTATTAAGAGGCTTTGAAGAATTTAATTCTCCTCCGCTGTAAAATATTGCCCATACTAAATGTTCAGCGTCATCATCTGGATCTGATCGAAGATCACTTTGTGCTTTCCACTCAGCGTTAGGGTTAGTCCATGTATCTATAATACATTCACTTATTGCATCAAACTTTTCATCACGATTAAGCCCATTTAATTGGAGAGTCTGACCTAAGTTTATTTCTTCAATAAAATGAGTGTACTGGCTTAGGTATGCTGGGACATAAGTTAGAGTTTCTGGATCAACTTCAAACTCAACTGCACAATCAATTATTGAATTATATTGTTCTTCTCCGAGAGGCCTATTAGTATATTCTGTAGGATCTTGAGCTTCAACAAATCCTTTTAGCATCCTGTCATATAATTCATTACCCCATCGTTCTTCTAAATCCCCATAGTCTTCAAATTTTCCAATAATGCAATCTCTAAATTCTGGTTGAACTAACCTAGCAAAAACAGCTTCTAGATTAGGACCTTGAGTAAGTGAAGCTTGGTAGTCTCTAAGCCATTCTAAATCTTGGTTACATCCAATAACAGTATTTATTACATAATTTTGATGCTCATCACTTAGACGATCTTCAATGAAGAAGTCCCAATCATCACTTCTGCCAACAGCAAAGTGAACTAAACCATTTACTATAGCCTTTGAGTAACCAAGATCAAATTCTCTAGAACTTAGAGAATCAATCATACAGTTTTGACCAGGCATTTCTTCAACTCCATAAATAAAATCAAATAGCAATCCTATATCTAAGGTTTCATAGCCACCATTTTGAGGGGGTTCTTCAAAATTATCATTATATCTACGATCATGAGTTGTCCAACAATCGTAGGACGCTAACATTTCCTCTCTTTTTAACGATCTTTCACCACTTTGGACATTTTCGATATCATCTAAAATTAAGTCTCTAGGAATATTTAATGTATTTGAAAGATGAGGGACTATGCAGTTATATAGGAGCCCTTCAAAATCTCCTCGTGGGGGGTTTTGAGTAAAATAATCTTCTCCAATTCCCCATCCTCCACTTAGAAGCTTGTCATAACTTAAGTGCATACAATTTGTAACAGAGTTATAGTAAAAATCTGGTTCATCTAACATTCTTACACCGAGCGTATATGCAAAATCCATATATGCTTGTTCGTAACTCATTCCTGTTTCATATTCAATATTTTGAGCTACACAATCTGTTACCTTTTCACTTGCATCAGAAGGAATAGCAGTTAAGTTTATATAAGGCCCAAAGGGCATTTCACTATGACTGGGAGGTTGGAAAGAATTACTAAAAATATTACCAACTGCGCCTTGTCCAACTTGCCCAAATAAATCTTGTAATCCAGTTTGATTATTTTCTTCTTCTTGTCTTTTTCTATCTTCTTCTTGTTGCTGAAGTTCAAATTCAGCCTCTTGTTTTGCTCTCAATAATTCTGCTTCTGCATTTCTTCTGTCTGACTCTCTTCGAATTTTTTCAGCTTCTTTGAACATTTTTTCAGTTTCTTGATCTGATTCCCATTGAGGGTTATGAAAAGGTTGACCTGGTTTCACTAAAGGAGAATCAACTGTAAAAAATTGATATTTACATTGTATATATCTGCCAGGTTCTTGACGTACATTTCCTCTAAATAAAACATGAGTCACTTTAGTTGATGGGTCTAAATTATAAAAGTCACTAACTCTTTCCCCCCAAATCCCAATAGCACCTGCTTCTGAAGTATAGTGTCTTTCAATCCAAGCAGAATCATGATGATCATGATCATCTCCAGGGAGCCTACAGCCTTGAAACCAAACTCCTTGACCTCCATAATACTCTTTTGGAGCAACAGTTTGCGTCATTATTTGCGAACTAGTATCTAAACTAACTTCACAGAAAACTTCTCCTGTCCCTGGATTACTTCTACACTGAGATTCCTCAAACAAAAAATCACCTTCCATCGAAGGCATTTGTGCAGAAATATTATTTTGAGTATTTATCCCAGAAAATAGGAAAAATAAGAAAATTAAATTTATAGTTATGATTCTTTTCATAAAAGTAGATAAAAACATAGATTTTTTTTTACTTATTAATCTTGATACTATTTAATGATACTCAATGAGTCTAATAATTCAAATACTTGATGTCAGAATTAGCTTTCTAAAATTATTTCAATTTTTTTTCAATGATTAAATGAGTATCAAAATAATAGATTCAACTATAAATGATTTGGTATCATTACACATACGCATTCAAACTAAATGGGGCCTTAGCTCAGCTGGGAGAGCGCTTCCCTTGCACGGAAGAGGTCGGGAGTTCGATCCTCCCAGGCTCCACCAAATCTATTTGTTTAACAAATCTTTAGCTTTATCTTTTAGGCTCTTAGCTTTTTCGCTGTAGCTTTTCACCCATTCTGTTTTAGCTTTATTAGCTTCAATTATTACATCTAAATTACTTAGTACTTCAGCATTAGTTTTCTCTTTGAATTCTGAAGTAATTTCTTTTATTTTCTTTTTTTCTTCTTCTATATTCCCTATAGCTTTTTCCATTGTTTCGTCTATAAATTCTTGTGGCTTAGCTCTTAATGCTATTCTAAATTGATTCATTGTTTCTCTTTCGATTAAAGAAGTTTTATAACCTTCTTTCATATTAAAACATTCAGATTGATCTTTATAACATTTGCCTAAAATTTTATTTATTGATTTTATGTAATTCCCTAAATGATGAATATTAAACCTCTCATCAAATATAGATCGATATGCATTGAACCCGAAATTATCAATATTTATTTCACTATTGTGGGTTCCATCAGGATTAATCCCAAATGCAAATCCTGAGTGTTCATAATCTTTTAATGATCCTGGTATATTAATTATTGGATCTTCTGGAATATAAATCCTGTAATTATCTTTTACATAATTATCCATTAATTCACGATATTCTTTGTTCCCTACTCTTGGTCCACCCATAGAGACTAAAGATACATCGTATCCATAATTCATTGATAAATCTAAGGCTGATAATGTTGCTAACGCGGATCCCAAACTATGACCTGAAACAATGATTTTTGAAGGCTTTTTATCATTTATTATTTCTAGCATTGTATTTCTAAATCTATCGTATTCAGAATCAAATCCTCTATGAACAAATACCCCGTCTGACGAAATCCAGTCTGCTTCTACCATTGCTCCATCTAGATCAGTGATTACATTTTTTGTATATTCTTTTTTAGTTTTTGCATGAGTTGAGCGATATGTAACGAATAAAATATCATCTTTTTCTACAATTAAAGCTAAACCTCCGCTTAGGTTGATAGAAAACTTATCTGAAATTTTTTCTCCAGGAGCTCTTATAAATTCATCATTGATAATTTTATATCCCTTAACTTCTGACTTCTGTTTTGCATAATCATAATCTTTCAAGACTAGAAAATTTTGATAAACAATATCTGGAAGAATACTTTCAAATCCAATTTGCTGAAGGCTTACTGAAGGTTTTTCCTCTATTTTAGAGGTTGCATTCACTAAAGAATTACCAATCTCTTTTGCATCAGTCTTAATTTCTGCTTCACTTGTTCCACCTGAACATGAAACTAAAAAAAGAACTACAGTTACTAAAATTTTTTTCATAAGATCACCATTTACTTATTTAGATATATTTATATTTTATATTTTTTTTTCTGGTTTTTTGCAAGTAAAAAATAATAAAGCAGTAAAAAACATCATAATCATTCCAACGAACCATACTGAAACATAACTACCTGTATAATCTCTTACATACCCAGCAATTGGTGCCCCAATGCCTCCAAATATTAGTATAAAAGGAGTTACCTTCCCTCTTATTTGACCTAGATTTTTTCTTCCAAAATAGTCAGCCCAAATGAATGAATGAATAAACATCAATCCTCCAATCCCTAATCCAAAAATTGCCATAGAAATAAAAATTTCAAAAAATGAATAAGCATATATTGTGATTAGACTTGCAAAAGCAAGAAAGAGAAATGAAATTGTTCCTAAAATTCTTATTCCTATTTTTTTTACTAAACTTCCTACAGTAAATGTACTTATTCCTGCGCATACTGCATCAAATGCTGTAGACCATGCAATTAACTGGGCATCTAAACCTCTATCCATGAAAGCAGGGATTCTGTGAATTGCTATTGTTCCAGTTGCCATTGAAATAACCGTCAAGCAAATAACTATTTTCCAAAATACTTGAGTTTTTACCGCCTCTGAAAATTCCCATGAAACTTCAGAGTCTTTGTAATCATTTTCAGATATATCTTCTCCATCTGGTAATAGACCTACATCCTCAGGTTGTCTTCTTAATAATAGTAGTGCAGGAGGAATAATAATTATAATTGCGAGTAACCCAAATATCATCCATGTATTTCTCCAGCCACTGTAATCAATTAGATATTGGGTTAATGGGACAAAAATCATTGCACCTACTGGCACCCCTAGAGAAGTTATGGCTAGGGCTTTTCCTCTCTTATTTACAAACCACTTTGATATAGGAACCGTGGTTATTAATGCTCCAGGTCCTCCTAAGCTGGTAATACCAATTATTCCAAAGATTACTATCATCAAAATTCCACTAGAATTAAATCCTAATAATATTAATCCTATTCCTGTAACTAAGGTGGCAATTGGTAAGATTATTCTTGAGCCATATTTGTCTACCCAAGTTCCCATAATAGGACTTGATAATCCTCCAATTAATTGTCTTGCTGTTTGAGCCCAACCAAAGTATGATCTTCCTATATTTAATTCATCTCCCATAGGTTTGATAAATAGACCAAAATTTAAGGTACCTAAAGCCATAGTCATTGAAGATGTTATGGCCATTATTAAGACGATATTCCATCCATAAAAATATTTTGATTTTTTTTTCATCTTCTAGTTGTATACAATTTTATTTGTCTCAGATCAATATATAGTAATTAGTATCAATTTGATAGTTTTACTATTTTTTTTATAGAAATCTGGGTTTATAATTTTTTTTGTATTCCCATTTATATAAATCATTCCAGGAGTTCTTTTGTCTAATAATGAAGCTAAGACAGAAAAAAATAAGTTTATAAGATTTTTATGGATCGCCCTAGGTTCAGTTTTTGTAGCAATTGGTTACATTGGAATATTTGTTCCGGGATTACCAACAACTATTTTCCTTATCCTTGCCTCTGCTTGTTATATTAGATCTTCAAAAAAACTATATAACTGGCTCATTAATAACAAATTATTTGGGAAATTTATTAAAGATTATAATGAAGGTAGAGGAATGCCTAGAAAAGCTAAAATCAGCGCAGTTTCAATGATAATTATTTTTTGTGGATTTGCTGTTATTTTTGCAATAGAACCATTATGGGTAGACATAATTGTTGCACTAACTGGATTAACTGGTATCGGATATATCACTCTAAGAGTTCCTACGAAACAAGACTAAATTTCTTCTAATAAATAATTGTATACCTTAACAGTTGACAAACGCTTAAATCCTTTTGTATACTAAAAAAGTTGACAATTAAGAGATACAAAAATAACAAGGAGTTTTATTTATGAAAAAGAATTTAGCTATCGCTCTATTTTCATCATTGTTAATCGCATCTTTTGCTGCATGTTCAGCTGAAACTGAAGTAGTAGAAGTAGAAAAACAAGTTGTAGTTGAGAAAGAAGTTATTAAGGAAGTTCAAGTTCCTGGAGAAACTATAGTAACAGAAGTAGTTAAGGAAGTTAAAGTTCCTGGCGAAACTATAGTGATTGAGAAGGAAGTTGAAGTTGAAAAGAAAGAAAAAGGACTTGTAATATATTCAGGACGATCAGAATCTTTAGTAGGTCCAATAATTGAAGAATTTTCAGTTCTTACAGGTATTCCTGTAGATGTAAAATATGGTAAAACTGGTGCTATGGTAAGTCTTCTTCAAGAAGAAGGATCAAAGACACCTGCTGACGTATTCTACGCACAAGATCCAGGAGGATTAGGCGCAGTAAGTGATATGTTGTCACCAATGTCTAGAGAAGTATGTAATATTATACCTTCTTGGGCTGTGGCACCGAGAGCTGCTGATAACTCATGTAAGTGGATTGGTATAACGGGTAGAGCAAGAGTTCTTGTTTATAACCCAAATACTACCGCTGAAGCTGACTTGCCTTCTTCTATGGAAGATCTAACTGATCCAAAATATAAAGGTAAATTAGGTTGGGCTCCTACTAATGGATCATTCCAAGCTATGGTAACAGGAATGAGAATTTACTGGGGTGAAGAAAAAACAAAAACTTGGTTAGAAGGCATAGTTGCTAATGAACCAATTGTTTACCCAAAAAACACACCACAAGTAGCAGCAGCTGCTGCTGATGAAATCAAATTTGGAATGGTGAACCACTACTATCTTCACAGATTCATTGCTGACAATGGTGAAAACTATGCAGCAAGAAACCATTACTTAAACAATGGTGATGCAGGATCAGTAGTATTAGTTTCTGGTGCTGGAATACTTGATGTATCAGATAATAAAGATAATGCAGAAAGATTCATGACATTCATGACTTCAAAAGTGGCACAACAATACTTTGCTACTCAAGTTCATGAATACCCACTAATCACAGATGGGGTAACACCAAATAGATTGCTAGTAGATATGGAAAGTCTAAGTAAACCTGACATTGACATATCTCAATTGGGTGATCTAGAAAACACACAAGCACTACTAATTGAAGTAGGTGCTCTACAATAGATAATCTCTCTTAATTCTCTTCTTAAACAGGGGCCTATTTTCTCTCCTGATAATGAATAATAGGCTCCTGTTTTTTATTTAAGATTTAGGAAAAGTGGTTCTAGTTTGATACGATTCTCTTTACTTTCCTTAGAATCATCTTCAGAAAATATAGGATTTGTTTCATATAAATCATTTTTCATATCAAACATTCTGCCGTCTTCATAAAGCTTCCATAGATGATTTCTCAAAAATCTTTGAATAGGTTTTTTATTACGTCCTCCTGCATCAAAATGAAAAAAAATCCAATCCCTTGGATTTCCTTTTTCTCCTGTAAGTTGAGGGTAGAAAGATTTTCCGTCTACTATATAGTTTTCAGGATATTGTAATTCTGCAGCATCAAAAATTGTTGGTAGAAAATCTGTACTATCAACTAAATCTGTACTTACTATAGATTCAGGAATATTATTTTTCCAGTTACAAATTAAAGGTACATGTGTTCCGGTATCTATAGTTTTACCCTTTCCTCCAGGAATCTCTTGATTTCCCATATATGAAGAAACTTCAATTGGAGAGCCATTATCTCCCAGATAAATAATTAGAGTTTCTTCTCTAATATTTAATTGATCTAATTTTTCAACTATTCTCCCAATTGTTTTATCGTGATATTCAACCATATCTTTGTAATATTTTGCGTCATCTGCCCATCCTTCAAGTTCATTCCATGTTTTACCCCCTAGTGTTTGATTAGAAGGTGGATCAAAAATTGCAAACTCTTCACTATCAGGAGTTGGTTCTAATGGTCTATGGGTGAGAGTCATAGGAAAATATACAAAGAAAGGATCATCTGTATTTCTATCAATAAAATCTAAAATATAATCACAAAATATATCTTCTCCATAGTTTCCTTCAGTAATTTCTTTAGATAAATATTCTCCATTTTGATATATGATAGGGTTTTTATACCTAGAACCTTTTTCCTCTGTTTGATGTGCATGCCAAACGCAATATTCATCAAAACCAGCATCTTCAATTTGTTGCCCTTTATTTCTATCTTCAGGCATTTCGTCAGGAGGATTATATGAATATAATTGCCATTTACCAGAAATTAAGGTTTTATAGCCATTGTCACTCATGATATGTCCAAAGGTTTTTTCCTTAGGATCCATCAGGCCAAATCCGATATAATTTCTAAAGTTATATTTTCCTGTCATTAATTGAATTCTTGTGGGGGTACATAAAGGTTGAGCATGTGCATTTTCAAATCGAATTCCAGTCCTTGCCAATTCATTTAATGTAGGAGTTTCATAAGATGTTCCTCCATTAGCATTTATAACCTCATAACCTAAATCATCAGACATAATTAGTATAATATTTGGTTTTTTACTCATAATTTTCTCCTTTTATCCTCTTTCTCCCTTATCATATTCGGCGTACATATAAGGATGGTTTTCTTCAAATGTTGTTAATGTCTTAGGGTTTTCTATTCTTCCTGCCTTTCGAATTTCACTACCCGTAATATTCAAAGATTTATCCCCTAATGTTTCTATACAATTATTAACACTTATTAGTAATTGTTCAACTATATCTTTATTATCGTCAAATATATTATTTGTTTCTCCAATATCTTTGCTTAGATCATATAGTTCTTGAACTTTAGTCCCTTCTTTTTTAAGATGCAGTTTCCAATTTTTATAACGATATGCCTCTAAATCATCTTCATTGTAATAAAAGAAGTTATCTCTTTTTGAAGATTTATCGTTTGAAAAAAACAAATCTGTCATCTCAATACCATCAATCTTTTTTGAAGGTTTTTTACCTTGTATTAAGTTTGTAATCGAGGGTAAAAAATCCATAGTAGTTGCAATTTGATCACACTCTGTGCCAGGATTTATATTTCCAGGCCATCTTACTATGCAAGGAACTCTTTGTCCCCCTTCCCATGTTTGACCTTTTCTTCCCCTCAGCTCTCCATTGCTTCCACCTTGATTTTGGAGTCTAGAACCATTATCACTTGTGAATATCACAATTGTATTATCATCGATTCCAAGTTCTTTTAATTCATCAAAGATTACTCTAGTTGACCAATCTATGCTTGCAACACATGCTCCATAATCTCCATTTTCAGATTCATTTACAAATTTTTCTGCAGCATATAAAGGTAGATGTACTTGCATATGCGCTAAATAAAGAAAAAAAGGAGTTTCTTTATTTTCTCTCATAAAACTTACAGCATCTTCAGTATATCGTTCTGCAATAGATCTTTGATCAGGTTGTTCTTGAATAACTTCTTTGTCTCTTATCAATGGAAGAGGAGGTCTTTCCCAGTCTGTAACTTTTGCTAAAGTTGAATCCTCTGGGAAGTCTTGCCAGGCTCCTTGCCCGCTTTGTATTCCCATATCATTGCTGTATGGTATTCCAAAATAAGAATCAAAACCATGATTTGTAGGAAGAAATTCTTCCTGATCTCCGCAATGCCATTTACCAATTATTTTTGTACTATAATCTGAATCTTTTAATATTTTTGCAATTGTATCTTCTTCAGTACTTAATCCTATCCCTTGTCCTGGAAATAAAACCCTCAATCCATCAAATGTTCCAAAACTAATTCTTTGGGGGTAACAGCCAGTTAACAAGGAAGCTCTGGAAGGAGAACATACAGGTGAACTAACATAAAAATCAAGAAACTTCTTTCCTTCGTCAGCCATTTTATCAAGTGTAGGAGTTTTATTTATTTTTGATCCATAACATCCTAAATCACCATATCCAAGATCATCTGCAAAAATTATCACTATATTTGGTTTACTTACCATACTCCATTATCCTTTTTGATTTATAATTATTCTAGATTTTTATATAAAATTTGATGGATTTCTATGTATAAAATACTTAGTTTTTATGAATTTGATGACATTAGCCTAAATAAGGTTACAAAAAATAAAATTAAAATATTAGATTTTTCTAAAAATAATCAAATTTTAGGAACGATAATACTTTCAATCGAAGGAATTAATGGAACAGTTTCAGGACCAGTTAAATCAATAGACTCTCTTTCAGATTTATTGATTGATTTGGGGTATAAATGTAACATCAAATTCTCATTGTCTGAAAAAAAACCCTTTAAAAGAGTAAAAGTAAAAATTCAAAAAGAGATCGTAACATTTAAGAATTTAGCTAAAACTGCTAAAAATACAGGAACATTTATTTCTCCAGAAGATTGGGATAAATTTATTTCAAAAGATGATGTGAAGCTAATTGATGTTAGAAATTTTTATGAAACTGTTATTGGTAAATTTCCAAAAGCTATAGATCCAAATACTCAAACTTTTACTGAGTTTATAAATTATATTGATGAAGAATTATCTTCGGACAAAGATCAAAAAATTGCTATGTATTGTACCGGTGGTATTCGATGTGAAAAGGCATCTTCATATATGAAAGAAATAGGATTTAAGAATATCTTTCAGCTTGAAGGTGGAATTATAAATTACTTAAATAAAGTAAAAAAAGATAAAGGGACATGGGATGGAGAATGCTTTGTTTTTGATGAAAGAGTATCACTAAAATATAATTCTGAAGTTGGAAATTTTGATCTATGTCATGGATGTAGGAACCCTATAGATGAAGATGATAAAAAATCAATTTACTTTGAAGAGGGAGTTAGTTGCCCTAATTGTATAAATATTAGAAGTAACGATCAGAATGAAAAATCTAGGCAGCGGCAAGCTCAAATAATTTTTACTCGTAAAAGAAGAGAAAATTTATAGAG
>CETY01030665.1_pt1 | contig 19949 bp, 25 predicted proteins | sample 361551 | NCBI WGS metagenome assembly CETY01 (sample SAMEA2623135, study PRJEB7988) | marine metagenome | biome: marine biome (ENVO:00000447); feature: deep chlorophyll maximum layer (ENVO:xxxxxxxx); material: "saline water (ENVO:00002010), including plankton (ENVO:xxxxxxxx)" | depth 45 m | reverse complement strand
CCTGTGCGGCAGTTATGGGAGTTCCATTAGCATCATAGAGATTGAATGATACTGCATATACCCTTAGTTCTTCATTGTGGGCTTGATTAGTTAATATCTGCTGAGTGGAGGAAGTTCCATCAGTTGCTCCTGCGGAGAATGAATGGCGTGTAGTATAACACTCAGGTTGTGGGTTTTGATTAACCATCAGTAATTCCTCCCGTAGTTTGGTTGTCCGTTATTGTGAGGATATTGAGTTTGTAGGGCTAATTCAGCATGAAGGCTGACTTTAGCAATAGTAGCCGCAGTAAGGGCAGTTGAATTTCTCCACTCGATTTCAACAGATATAGGTTGCTGATAAAGAACCAATATAGGAGTAGCAAAAGTAAGTGTTCTCTCACCCATCCTACCAATCAATCCAGCATCAAAATGCTTGAATGGAACATAACTTTGTCCTATTTGAATACGAATATCGAAATCTTGATAAACAGTTGCATCATCTGAACCACCATTAGTATCTAAAAATTGAACCGAAACTGCATAAATTCTTACTTCTTCCGTATTGGCCTGATTAGTATAAACTGTCTGAGTCACAGTAGTTCCTTGTGTTGCGGCGGCATCAAAACTATGCCTTGTAGTATAAATTTCGGGTTGTGGATTCTGATTTGCCATAATATCACCTAAACTTTAATTACTCCTGTTTCTCCTATAAGTTGAATACGAATGTTAGTTTCTGCTGGAACTGCGGTGCGAGGAATAATTCTTACTTGTAGGGGTTGCTTAAATTTAACAACTACTGGGACAGTAAATGCACAAGTTAATTCATCGCTTTGAGAAACCCATGAAATATCAAAAGGATTGGAAGGAACGGTATTCGCTCCTACAACTAATTCCATATCATAATCGAACATAAGTGTATAAGCGGCATCGTTAGCATCCGTCACCTGTGCGGTAAATGCATATATACGAACCTCTTCATTCTGACCTTGCAAAGTATAAATAGTATTTGTAATGGATGTATTTGCTCCTGCGGCGGCGGCAAATGTAAATTCTGAATCAAATACTTCAGGCTGAGGGTCTTGATTTACCATACCTTTTGATTTACACACGACTACTTAAATCTTTCTCGTCATACAAATAGTTCATCTTCGTTTTCATATTCTATTTCAACCTTTTCCTTCGTGTTTATGGTGGTATTCTTGTCTTCTTTGAAAATTTCTAAGTAACCTTCGATGAATTCATAGATATTTACCCCTAATGAATCTATCTCATCTCTTATAGATACACCCTTTTTATTCGCATTCTCAGAAATGGAACTCTTCAATTGAGAGAATAGAAAGAGGGATTGATAGAAGTCTGCATCGAAGGCCGATTTATACATATCCCTAATATTATCAGCCGAATTTTGGGCTTGAATAGCAAGTAAAACTGCCCCTAAATTAGTAGCCACAATAAAGGTCAAAGCATTCCAAATCAACCAATCGCTCGGTGAAATCATAAGGCCTATTGCTTGAACCATGAGAGCAATCATTAATATTACAATGGCTATCTGCCTTGCAGTTATGAAGTTATTACTCTTGGAAACGAAATCATCCCAATACTCGAAATCATACTTATCAGGGGGTCTTGCTGACGACAATGCAACGCCTCCCCATAATGTCTATATTATCAAAATTATCATAACCATATTGTCTAAGGTGTTCAATTACCTTGCCCTTCCATTTTCTTTGAGGGTCTATGATAAATATCTCATCCCTGAATATGCCTTGATTGGATAATAGTAGGAAGTCCTCATAAGTATAGACGGTTAGTTGTGCTTCATTGTAATCCTTCTTTTCCATTCCATCAAGCAACTCTAACATCTCTTCCTCTAATTCCTTCTTTCGAGTAAAGAATTCTTCGCCGAAGGACTCAAGTATCTCTTCTTCCAATCCCAATCCTGAATTATACCTATCTTGGAGAACTTGCCATTCTCTCTCAATAAGAACATCCCATTGTTTAGTATCATTGTAATATTCATAGCCTAATGAATTGATTCTGCTTAGGAAGTAGGATTGTTTCTTAGCCAACATAAGTGCTTGCCAATCAGAAATTCTATCCCAATTCTTCTCACGCTCCACCCACTCCTCAATTTCTTCATCATTATCAATTATCTGATTATCATCGGAAGACATATTAACCAATTATATTTTTACCTATTTAAATGTTATCAAAGATAAACCTATCAGCATCACCATAAACATAATACAAAAAGTCATCTATGGCTTGTAATTTACCTTGATAACGCATGAATTGAATACTCATTGTTTTATTCACAACTCCCCTTTCCACCTCTTGTTGAATAGCAAACATACTCGTCATTATTTGATTTTTCAAGCCATTATCTGCGCTGAGAGTAAAGGCAACCTCATCTAAACTCCTTCCCTTATTCTTGAGGTCATTTACTAACTCCTCTAACATAGACTGATAGCCATTGTTTTCAGCCAACATCAAGTCCTTTAGAGATACACCATAATCATCTTGCTCATTAATATCCACACCTCTTTCACGGAGGAATTGTAGGGAGTAGTCGTAGTCGTATTCTCCTAATTTTATCAGGTATTCTAAGAAATCTATTATGAATTGTGGATTAGTCCAATCCATGAGGGTCGAGAATAGGATTCCTGCCTCGTATTTAGTCATGATTCTTGCATCTGCCTTGTCGAAGTATTGTTGTAGTTGTTCGACCTTTTCGCTTTGGGAAAGATATTCCCTCACATAAGCACTAAATTTCTGTGCTTCTATATCGTTAGTAAAATCGAATTTGAAAAGAAGTGAATCCGCAGTAATAGTTGCATCTTGGTATTCCACCCCTACTAAATCCATCTCTCTCAATATGAGAATCTTTAGTTTGATGATGTGTATTGGGTCTAAGTTGAAACTTCCATCATCCTTCTTCTTATATAATGGATTCTCCTTCGTATAATACTTGAACTTAAATCCTAATACGACAGAATGAGTGATAACATCATCATCAGCCTCGAAGGATTCTTCTTCATAGTTATTTCGGTATTCATCAACTACATCATTCATTATTTCGGCCATGCCTTTGTTTTTGTCCTTGGCTAGACTTTTAAGCCATTCTTTCTTCTCTTTGGAAGTCCTAAATGATAATGTAACTGCTCTCCCTATTTTCTTTCTTTGCCCACAACCATTACACAAAACATGAAGATTATCAAAATTTAGTGTCCCATCCTCTAATTTTACAACATTGCCTTTCGTGCCTCTTATCCCTTTTGTTACTATATTAATATCATCATAATTTTGTAAATCATATTCAGGAGCAAAAATAGTCCAAGTTATATCATTCTTTTCCTCTTCAGAAAAGGGAATATTTTGTTTATTCTTTATACTATTATTGCAATTGGAGCATTTCCAGTTTTCATATAAAAGTAATTGAGTTATTTCACTATTAGATAATTTAAGATTCCCTTTCCCCCATCGACCACCTTCAGCCTCAAAGGATTCTGCACCCATAGCCGCAGACTTTTTCTTAGCCCAATTAACACCTGAAGTTCCGCCCCACAATAACCAAGCGATTGTTCCGGCTGTCGGACCGCCATCAGCCATCTTTTTAGAAGGATTGTAATTTTTCCGATGCCGATTGAATGCTGACATTCTTCTAACATCATGGCGAGATAACTTACCTTTAGAAATCCTTTTAGCCCTTGTAATTCCTGAATCAATACCATAGGATTTTGCTTCGGCAGGGGTTAATCCACCTCGACCATATTTCTTTCTTAAATCTAAACCTCTTTTCGCATTATTAATTGCCGACTTAGGAGGTTTGAATGTTTTACTCACTTACATCACCGTTTTTTACTTCTTCATGTAGGGAAAGAGCCAATACTAAGAAAGGCACAGTCATAAGAACATAATCGGTGTTTTTAAATGCGTTTTTAGGCCATCCATGTTGCTTATGTGTCTTAATTATATTACTCATAGCGGCCGCAAGGAAAGCGGCTGAACCTACGCTCGTTACCAATAAATTTCTCCAAGCCTTACGATTCGTCTTTTCAGCCTCAGTAGGTTCTTTCTTTTCGGAATCAGCCATATGTATAGATTAGATTTCGACTACTTAAAGATTATTTAGTTTGAGGAATCTGAGAATAATTGATGAATTGCAAAAATCGAGGCATATTATCCATTAAATAGAATCCTTTTCCCCTTGCCACATCAACTGCAAATCTATATCCACTATGCCTCCCTCTTGGTGCGTCTATCACAAGTCTATCCTTTGAATCGAATTTTGCATCCGATATATCATATTCATATGTTTTACTTCCTCCAACACCTATTTTTTTAAAATTACTTGCAAACATTATTTGGGGGTCATTTCCAGATATTTCTCTCCAATATCTAATATTTTGTCCAAAAGACGCTCTCGAACCTTCTTCGTTATACACATACAACACGAAATCTTGTTGTTCTAAAGGCCTCCAATTATCTTCACTTATTAGAGAAACATTTTCATCATACCAATCTAAATCTTTCAGATTTTTCATATCTCGAAATTTCTCAAAGGGTTGATACATAATCAAAAGATATTGTTTTGACTATTTATACTTTATCATATCTTTCTTCAGCACCCATCAATCTCTTATCGGCTAAGTAGTATATTTTCACAGGCTTTTTTGCATTTTCTTTAGGAGCATCTTCACACCTTCTTTGTGTGGCTCTAAGTTTTCCAGTTCTTTCCATCTTGAATAATTTCTTTCTCATGGAAGCCGGACTAACTCCAAATTTATGAGCCATTCCCCTTGAACTATATTTGAAAGGAGCATTATACTTCCTAATGGTGTGATGACTGTTTTCTAAATACTTTATTATTATGTCATCAGCAGGAACTTTTGATTTTTCCTCTTCAGCAAAGTATTTAGGGTCGAGATTCTTGATGTAATCTTGCATAGAACCATCTCCTATGTAGTGAATTAGTCCTCTTCTTGAAACATAGTATCTATCTCTTTGAGAGTTGATTATCTGAGATAGTTTCTTCTGTGTGATTCCTAATTTCTTCGCTCTTGGAGAACTCTTATACTTAGACTTACGCTGAGGCTTATTGCCTTCCTTTTTTTGTTGATACAAAGTCAAAACTTCCATAGGGTAAAGAGGCCTTTGTGCTTCCTCGAAGATAATCCTTACATTATTTTTCAATATCTCGGTTTTTTCTCCCATACTCTTACTCTTAGGAATTCTGCCCACGAATTTTTCCGCCTCAAAGGATTCTGCCCTCTTGGATAGACCCCTTCTTGTGCAAGTAGCGCAAGTAGTTATCCCATCATTTGATGCAGAAGGTGTCAATCTTTGCCTATGACAAGTATCACATAACTTTCTTTTTTTAATTTTTTTATCAGGGGCTTCAAAAGATTCTTCGGCTCTCCTCTTAAGTAACCTCCTTTGGTTCGCACTACCACTATATCTATGGTCGAATCTATAAGTATTCTTATCAGAAGTCGTATTACCTGTTGGGTCATTACTTCTAACTCGGTTTAGAACTGAACTATCTATTCCACTTAACTTAAACTTAGCATCTATTTTTGCTTGTAACTTCTCAATAGAATCTATTTGTTTTAAAATCTTTCTTTCTGTGATTTCAATTCTATCTGTAAATTTTTTATCCCCTAATGCCTTTCCATAGGTTGCAATATCAGAATCATGCTTATCTTGCAAATCATTATTTCTTTGCTCCAACTCCTCATAAAATGCCGTCAATTTCTGCTTTCGTTTCTTCATTATTGCTCTCAAAACATCAACTGATGAGTTAGCATTGTAGTTTGATGGTGGTGCTTCAAATGTTTCAGCATCGAAATCTCCTTCTTTAAACCCTTGCACTACCTTTCTTATTTCATCATTATCTCCCTGTGAAATGGCTTCTAATAGAGAAGGAATAACTGAGGTAGGAACATATCCTATGACGGTGCTTCCGCCATCTTCATCCAATGGGAGCATTAGTCCATTGTGAATTACTGCTATCTCCGCAGTTGAAGATTCAATGGCTTTAGCCATCTCACCTGTTGGATTCATATCATAGTTATCTGAATAATTTCCCGCCCCTATCATTACAGACAACTCATAGCCATTATCCAATTCAATTTGGAATCCTCTATCATTCACTACTCGGTAAAGCCCTCCAACTTCCTCAGCCATTAATTGATATTTATGTGCCGATTCAGCATCATAAGAGGAATCTTGAATGTCGGTATGGCCGCACTCGCACGAATAGAAGTGATAGAGTGGATTTCCTGATTTATCCTCAAGGATTTCGACCTTTGCTTCTTTATCACACGCTACGCATTGTGTATATTTTAGACCCATTACATAGGAGTCTATTTTTCTATCTAATTTTTCTTCTAATTGGCTGAGGTCTTCATCTGTGATTTCTGCTTGATAGTCTTTGACTACCCAAGGTATTGCTAATCCTCTAATTTGCTCATCCGTGAATATATCGAAAAAATCATTATGGTGTTTATCCCATAATACCCTTCTTGTTTTTAAATCTATATCTGCCATGTGGTTTTTGATTCTTTCATAGTTTCCTTGTTTTATACCCTTCCCGATTTTCTTTACATTTCTCCAGTCCCAATCACCTATTTTTTTCAATGCTGATGATAAAGCAATTATTTCATCACCTATTACATATCTGTCTGTATTACTCATTTCAAAATCACTTATATTTCGACTACCTTCGGCCTCGTATCTCTCATCGTGAGATTCTTCTTCGTGTTTGGCCCAATCCATGAACTCCTCATCGCCGTGAGATTCTGATTCCTCATCAGCCCACTCTTTGAAGGAAACATCATTTCCGTGTGTGAGCATCTCCTGTTCAGCCCAATCATCGAACTCGACATTGAAAAGGCGGTTTCTAACATCGCCCTGTTTGAATTCAGGTTCTTCTTCTTTATCATCCTTATCATCCACTACATTAATGGCGTAAGAGAGGATTTGTTCCTCCATCTCAGGATTCTCCACGAAGTTGAACTTGAGAGAGGTATATCCCGCTAGTGGTGTGTTCTCCATCTCAACGAAGGCAGGAAGTTCGGGTGCGAGTCTGAATAGGGTAGCATCATCCACTACGAGAGTCATGAATTGGTCTTCCTTCTTCATATAAGCCTTTTCTATGTCTTCGACCTCCATCCCTGCTTCTGCTCTTTGCAAGGCGGGAACATCTTCGGCATAGGAGGTTTCTCCTAATTCTTCGTTTTCTGCTTGGAAGCCTCCATACGAGTATTTCAAGGAGTCCTCGAAGAAATCCCCTGTTACGGCACTTGAAGTAGTTAGTTGCTCAGGCGTGTAATCATCGAGTCTTTGCTCAGGTGTGTAAGCCGCCTCAAAAGATTCTGCCCCCATCACGAATCCATTCACTAACCAACCCTTTTGGTCGGAAAGGTAGTCTGCTATCTCATCCTCCTCTAAATCGGCAGGAACTTTCATCTTAGTTGGCAAATCAATATCTTCTCCATCAGTTTCCCAATCAATTTCGGTAACTGTAATCGTATCTTCAGCATCGAAGGATTCTGCGGCTATATCGGTGAATGTATCATCGAAACAACTTTGGCAGACTTGAATAGGGTCATCATAATCCTCAATATTCACATCCTTCTCATAGATAGGGCCTTCAGAACAAATATCACATTTATCTTCTGCATCCAAAGGTCTGCGAGGCTTCTTACGATGCCTTCCTCCGCCACCGTAATCATCTGATGGCCTCTCAGGTTCGATAGGAGTATAAGGTGCTTCTAATTCAACGGCGTTCTGAGATTCTGCTCTTTTGGCCGCAAACTCCCTACATATAGTATAACGCATATCTAAAGAACCATCTTTCTTATAATATTTAGAAGGCAATTTCTCAGATTGTAATTTTAATTCATGAGCATTAGTATTTTCTTGAATTTGTTCATGAACTTCAATAGTTCCTTCTTCAGCCTCAATTTCATCTGCCTCTTTAGTAGCATTGGAAGATGAGGGTAATAATTCTTCAGCATCATAAGTATTCGGAGGAGGGGTGTATGCTATTTCTGCATCCATTTTTAGAGGTAACTTTGAAAGTAGTTCTTGAGCCTTTTCAGCACTACAAAATGTTGATATATTATAATCTTCAAATTTTCCCTTAACTCTCCATTTTATACCTCTCTTAGTATTCATGGATATTACATCTTCGACATTAAAATCCACTTTCTTCCCTAAAGGCCGACAATAACCTTTATATAATACCATAGGTTTTTATTATACACACAACTATTTAAAGATACTCTTAAAAGTAAGATATTCCTTGTTGCCCTACTGCTGAACCATATTCACCAAATGTATTCATGTTATTTAGCGAGGGCATCATTTCCATGCTTGAAGGCTCAGACATTAACATTCTATATGTTTCTCTTTTCTTTTCCTTTTCAGCCTCAATTTCTTCCTTTTCCTCATCCAATTCCATCTCCTTCTTGGATAACATTGATTTTAGAGTTTCGGCCTCTTTTACTGCTTTATCTCCTCTTGCCATTCTTCCAGCACCCCATCCAATCGCACCTGCTCCTACGAATAAAGCCATTGTCTTCCAAGGCTCAGTAAATATAATTTCTCCCTCATCACCCCTATTTTTTACTCCATCATAAACTATTCCTGCCGTTAAAGCAAGACCTATTGATAAAGGAATAGAGGTTTTACTATCGTTTAATTCCTCTTTCCAACTTTTTTTTGATTGAGATGTTTGCCCTGCGCCACCCACATCCAAATTAGTTTCCTCTATTTGTTCTTCTCCACCCGGACCTAATAGGCCTTCTTCTGCACTTAGGGCTTGAAATTTTTCTATTTCTGATTTGAGTTTTAAAATATCCATCCATCCACCTCAGTAGCCGAAAGCACGGCCATTGTAGTTTTGTCCAAGACTTGAAACCGTCATTGACTCTTCTGCTCCATAAGGTGTATTCATTTGTCCGGCGGCCTTCCCAACACCTTTATGTAGGTGATTTTCGGGCATTTCAAGGCTACCATAATCATCAAATTTCTTACCAGTCCTTGATATTCCATAATTTTCTGCACTAAATCCGATTCTATCTGTCTTAATCAAATGGTGTGCAACTAAAATTACTGCAATACCAAGACCCGCCTTGAACCAATCCATACTACTTATAATTCGTTTTGACTATTTAATTGTTTCGATTATTAGTAATAGATAATAGGGTTATAGTGGCAAAAATCAATCCAAGAATGTTAGATGACATAATAGGAAATTGTTGAGGAATGAAATTAATCTTATTATCTAATTCTTGATAAACAATTCTTGAAGAAGGTCTTGCCCTTACATTAAATCGAGGTGATTTCATAGGAATTATTTCATACTTATCCATACCAGTATGGGGATTAACATATTTTATTGAAAGTGATTCGGGTTGGGATAACATCTCCCCTGCGAGATTTTTTCTAACTAATGTGGCTTCAACAGGTAATATTTGATATTCATCATCGGGTGTGGGAAAAAGGCTCATACTAGGAGATACTAAACACCATGCTGAGATAATTTGATTCGGTTTGGTGATTACCTGTTGTCTATCACTTCCAAGAAAATATGCGACAGGCATATATTAAAATTATATTTTAGATATTTAAAGATTACTAAATTAAAAGGAAAGTATTTCCTCTATTTCTCCTTGCCATAAGGAGTTTGTTTTATTACTATCTAAGTGATGGTCTAAATCCCCATAAAATTCGTTTTCTTTGCGAGTGTAATAGGTATCAATCAATCCATCTGTTCCAAGAGTATATTTTGTTATATCTATATAATTATAACCATTTTTAAAACAAATCTCCTGTAATCTATTATTATACTCTAAAGTTTTTTTAGTTCTTATTTCTTGACTAACATCTGCTTCTGCCCTCCCTCCATTAAGATGCTTTAAAGCAGTATTGTCTTCAATGACTGGTAAAATCGAACCTGCTACCATAATATCTTTTTTAGTATAATCATTATTATTATTTTCTAATGTATTGTGTATAAATGTAAAAAGATTTTTAAGTGATAATTCTATTTGTTCATCAACACTAATTCCTAATCTTTTCGCTCTCGCCCATATTAAAAACCCACAATCCACCTCGCCCAACATAATTATAAGTTTATTAGTTTTTTTACCATATTTTTCTATCAAATTTTGGAATATTTTTAATGCATTAGTTTTTGAATTCATATTTACTGCCCCTTGTGCCGTAGCCCCTGCAACGGTGCAAACATACGGGAAAAAATAATCTTTATTATTAGTATCTATATATCTAAAAACTTCTGAATGACTATCTCCAATAACTAATATTTTATGAGTGTAAAAGAAATCTAGGTCTGCATCCCAATTTTCAAAAATTGCTCCACCATTATTAGGTAAATCATTACGAGTAAAATCAACCATTGGAAAAAATATTACAGACTAATTACTTAAATGTTATTGAATATTACATTTGTGTTATGCCCATCGCTCCAGCCACAATAGCAATCAAAGCCAAAACAACTTTTTGCATATTCGCCATATAAGAGCCTATTAAACCATTAGTTATTTCTAATTCAGTTGCTACTTTCGTAAGGCCTGTTTTCATATCTATTTGAGATTCGACCAACTGTTCTATCAATCTCTCATGCCGTTCTGAAGTCTGCTCCAAATTGTTTATTCTCAGGAGAACTACCTCGTCATTAGCCATAATTTTCGATTATAGAATCGACTACTTAAACCTTTGTAATCACATATACAGGGTGGAATTCTTCAGTTTCACAGGATTAACATTATTTTTCATCTCAATAACAGATTCAGCCGCTTCATTTAATACCTCATCACTAATTTTAGTGCCTCTTTCTTGAGAAATCATGTATGCCGTAACAACAATTTCTCTTAAATATGCTCCGGATAAATCCTCCGTTTTATTCACGATTTTGGAGATATTTAAGTCTTGATAATCAAACTCCTCTAAGTATTTTAAAAGGATATATTTACGGGCTTTTGAATTAGGTAAATCCATACTAATTTTCAAGTCGAATCTTCCCGGCCTATCAGTAAGTGCTAAATCTAAATTCTCAGGATAATTAGTAGTAGCAATAGTTACAACTCCTTCATTGGAAGAAACACCATTAAGACAATTCAGAAATTCACCAAACAACGGATGGGTATTTCCCTCTCGCCTATCCAACCCTCCTAATGTATCTATGTCTTCGATGATGACTATTGATGGTGAGAGTCTTTTTGCTAAATAATATACTTCTGATATATCTCCTCTTTTATCCACCTTATCACTCGATACATAAATAGTCGTGCAATCTAATGTATTCATTATAGTTTCACACAATAGAGTCTTTCCAGTTCCCGGTGGGCCTGTGAGCAAAATACCTCTTGAAGTAGGAAGTCTTCTTTTCTTATATTCTTCCATATTATTTATAAAGTTGATGATATTTCTATCAATCAATTTTCTCTTGTCCTTCTCTATAATTACATCCTTCCAAGTAGTTTTATTATATGTTATAAACTTCCATTTAGTATCTATTTTTTTATTTTTAAGAGGACTATGACTATCAAACAATTGTTCCACGATTACCCACAATTCATTTAGGCTTACATTACCCTTTAGATTGTAACCCTCTATCTCCAAATGAGGTCCTGCATCAGAATAGTAGGGATTAAAAGATATAACTAATTTTGATTTAGTTTCTTTATTTTGTAGGAATAAATGGCCTTGAATAACATAAGTTTGCTTATCTTCATCTCCATATTCAAATTCCTTTTGAACTGCCGGGGTTCTCGTTTCTTCCTGACTATAATCAGTCATATCCAAAATATCATAATTAGCCTTAATTACTTTATGAATACAATATAAATAACTATCAACCTTGTGAGGTTCTAAACCTTTATATTCTTGATTTACTTCATTACTTCCTAAAAATTCATATATGTCTGCATATTTTAAATTATCTTCCTTTTTAGAGTCCTTAACACAATCCTGAATAAAGTCCTTAAGAGATATTTTATCTATTTTTACATTACCCATAGGTGTTTCAATATTAAGAAATTCATCATACTCAGACATATATAAAAATACATTTAAGACCTACTTAAAGATTCTTATTTAATTAAATATTTTCATTATAAAAATTTAAAAGTGATTCCAATCTTTTTAGAAATTTTTCTGTTTCTTCTATACCTATTCTTATCATTCCCATTTGTATATCGGGATTATCATAATCTTCAAATATTTCATTATTACAAACCATTTCAAATATGTCCTCAAATTTATCTTGAATCCAACCTTGCTTCATATCCATCATATCAATAAAATCATCCATTTTATTATTCCTCCTCATTTTCTGAAATAATTCTTGTTGATTTCCATTTTCTCAATATCCATTCTTTAGTCATATAGTCTTCTTCTTCCATTTAATCAATCCCGTATATTATAGAATTTTAGTATATCTATCAATGATATTTACCCATTCCTCTTTTGATATATGTTCGGGCTTATCATCTAGTGAAGGAAGTTGATAAAGTTCCATGATTTGTTGTAGTTGTTCTTCAAATAATTTATCATTCTTAGAGTTTTCAAACACAAAGGATTGAGTTCCCCCCTCAGTTGTATTATCTTCGTGAATGGTCTTATATGCAGTAATAACTGGAAGTTGTTTTGCCTTGTATGTTTTATTGCTTAGTTTGGGGTGTCCTACCATTCGACTCCACATTTCAATATCTTCTCCAATCGCATAATCCTCTAAGAAACCACCAACTTCTTCAAACCTACTTCTCCTAACACAAACGGTGGATGTGCATATAGGAGTTTTAGTGAGATAATAATAATAGAACTCTTCTATCCAATCATCAAAATCTCCAATGTGATTAATTACATAGTGATTCTTCTTAGTATCATCCAACACACTTTTTAAATGCATATCCATAGCCGACCACCAAATCATTGTTTCTTTATCGGCTTGTTTAATTCCTTCTGAGATTTCAAAAAGGTGAGAATCATACCAATAATCATCACCATCTAAAAAGCATATATATGGATTAGAACCTAACTTTACTGCTTGGTTTCTTGCTTGAGAAACTCCCTCCCCACTTTGCCTGATATATGAAATTTCATCATAAGAATCAATAAGAGCCTTACATTCTTCAAAATACTCCCAATCTAAAGGAGTCTTATCTATAATATAAATCTTATATTCGCCTTTAAAATCTGTCTTCTGAATATCATGAGATATAGTTTTTAGACACCTTTCCAAATATGTTGGTTTGACCTTGTAAATAGGAACTATTACATCGAACATATTGAGAAATTATTATACACTTATTTAACTGTTTTCATCCATCATATTAGTTTCAATAATCCTTCTCTTGAATTCATCCACATTTTCAGGATTTATTGGAATCCCTGATTGAAGTAGTTTCATAGCAATCAAACAATCAGGTCCATCGTATAGGGTGTATTTAATAAATGCTCTCACATTAGCCCCTGTAACTTTGTTACTTTGAGTATTGGAAAGAGTATCGCCATTAAATAGTATTAATTCTGTGTCCCAAGTCTGACCGGGAAGAATATATACAGGTATCTCTTTCTTACTACAAGCAAAATTCTGAGCAGTTTCGGGATAGGGGTGTATGTTAGCAGGTATTCCATTACGGACTACGCCATCAGGGTCTTTGAAATATCCTGTGGTATTCACCATGAATTGTAAATAAACCCTTGAACCTGCCAAGCCATTATAAACGGTTTCTCCCCTAAAGGAATCACCATTGGTTATAGAAAAACCTACGAATGCAGTTGGAGTCGCTCCATATTGTTCCACTACGATGAATTGATTGGAGTTATTCTTAGCGGGATTTTTGATGTTTGTTCCATATCCTCCAGTAAATATAGAGAATGAACTTCCAAGAGGTAACTCTCCTTTCCCACCACTTCCGCCGGCATCGCCAACTTGGGTAACTGTAATGAATGTCTTGCTTCCATTAGGGTCCACAGACCCATCCGATAAATCTCCCGGTTCTCCATTTGGTTGTCCTACTGCAAGTAAATCAATGATTAGGGTATCTCCTACTTTATAGCCCGAACCCCCATTTGTCATTGTCATGCCTCCAACCATACCTTCTTGTAGCACGGTCAAGTCTGTTGAACCTGTGGTTGCCTCTAAATTTAAGACAAGAGTAACAGTTCCAGTAGCAGTATCTTGGAAAGTTAGAGTTCCCCCTGCCCAAGTTCCATCAGGCACTCGATTAGTATTACTTCCTCCTCCTGCATTCGGAAGAATGGTAACGGCAGTTGGTTTATTACTTCCATTAACGGCACTTACAAGGCAAGCCACATTACCTACAAGGCTCACAAAGGTAGTTCCGGGAACAGTAGTATCTGAGGCCGCACTATCGACAGTAAAATTTCCAACACCATAACCATCAGGATTCCCATCACCGGATGGTGGCCTAATAACGCTCGTAAGTAATGCAGTAAAGCCACTACCATTAGTATTATTATTAACATCAGTAGTATCGTGTTTTAAAGTTGAAACATTCTCTTGACCTCTTAGGAATCCTCTTTGGTTTCTTTGAGGGTTAGCCGACATATCGGGAGTCGCTAATGTAAAAGAGAGGATTGAACCTGTTGGTTCGGTAAATTCCGAATTCCATTCATAAATCTGAGTTCTAACGGCTATTCCAATCCCTCCGTTAATTCATTCTGTTGAAGTAAATTCATCTTATATGTATTTACATTATCTTCAGTTATGGGAAATCCTGATTCCAATAACTTATTGGCTACTAAAGCATCTGCCCCATCATAGAGAGTATAAACTACGGCACATCCAACTGCCGCACCCTCTCCTCCACCACCGGGAACTGCTGAAGTTGCAGTTGCCTCAATAGTGAAACTTTGACCGGGCAGGATATAAACAGGTATCTTTTCCATTGAAAAGGAGGGTCTAACACTCTCCACTAATGTTAAATTCTTAGTGCGAGGATTGCCACAAGGGTATGGACTCAATAAGCCTGAAACTCCTTCTGATACGGTTGTATCGGGATTTTGAAAGTATTTTGTAGTATTGATTCTAAGATTAACACTCAGACCACTAAAGGGAGTAACACTCATATCATTCATGACTACAAACTGATTAGACCTAACTACATTGGAATTAGATACTGAATTACCTACGCTACCTGTGAATATATCATATTCCCCTCCTGCCGCAAGTGCTTCGGGTTGTGCATTTACTTCCCTTTTCATATTCATCCATTCATAGACTTGATAAGTAACTGCCATAACTAACATATTGTCTTTAGTTATTTAAAGTTTTTGAATTAGGGTATTCCTTACTCCCGAAGGAGCGAGGAAATTGATACCTTGCTCATCATAGTCTATCCGCTTACGCTCCCTGAATTAGAGTGCGCTTATACCAATCAACATTGCCCGGATTGACGCTGACACCCATCTCTAACAGTTTGTTAGCGATTAGGGCATCGGGGCCGTCATACAGGGTGTATTTCACGAAAGCCTGATGCTCGCCAGTAGCAGTTACGGAAACAGTTCCCGTATAATGGGTGTATAGAACATCCCATGTCTGTCCCGGCAAGACATATACATCAGGGTATAGGTTGAAGGAAGGCTGGAAGGCGATTGACCTTGGGTAAGGGCTTGCGCTTCCCGGAATTCCATCGTTCCCGATGTTATCAGGGTCAAGGAAATAATCAGTCGTGTTAATTCGGACTTGGCCGTATGCTCTTGGACCATTAGACCCGTCTGTTCCTATTGCAGTTGCAGACTGAGTTCCATAGTCGGTTGGGCTTACTGCACAATCCTCAATGACACAAAACTGTGTTGCTGTTGTTTCAGCAGGTTTGGTGATGTTGTTTCCAACGCCACCGATGAAGATGGAATACTTCTGACCGTATGATAGAGTTCCTCCACCATTACGACCTGCATCCCACTCATAGACTTGACTTCGCATTGCCATTACTGACTACCTCCTTCAATAAGAGTTCTCTTATACCAATCCACATTGTTTGGATTGACCGTAACACCCATCTCCAACAGTTTGTTAGCGATGAGGGCATCAGGGCCGTCATACAATGTGTATTTAACGAAAGCGGCTACTGCCGCAGACGATGCACCTGCTCCGAAGACGGTGCTTCTTGGTTTGTAAAGAACGCTCCATGTCTGACCCGGTAGCACATATACATCAGGGTATAGGTTGAAAGACGACAGAATGTTGTCTGAAGTCGTTCCACCATCACTTGAAGTCCCTACTGGGTAGGGGGATGCTAGTCCCGGAATACCGTTTTGCACGGTAACATCAGGGTTTTGGAAGTAATCCGTAGTGTTAATTCTGACTTGAACTGCACCACCGTAAGCAGGGGAACACGCAACATCTTCAATAACCACGAACTGAGTCGCAGTTGTTTCAGCAGGTTTGGTAATGTTATTACCATATCCGCCTATGAAAATATCAACGCTTGTGTCTGCTGGTATCTGCACCTGAACCGCACTTGCAACTCTTCTAATAGAAGAAGAACTACCTGCAACGGCTAGGTTTGCCCATTCATATACTTGACTACGCATTGCCATTTCTTTTTCACTTTTCCTTTTAGAGCAAATCCGGTTTCATTAACTTACGCTTCGACTTTCTTTGCTCCAGTATTATATATGTATTTATTACTATTTAAATGTTTTTATTGCACTAGGCACGAAACGGGGTAAATGAGCGAATTTACATAAGTTACTATTAGTTATAAAAACAATTTAACCGAGTTTGGTTAAGAGAAGAACCACTTCCCCGAAGGGTGGTGGTTATTTAATACCTAATACGATTGATTTACATCATGTCGCTCATAGGTCGGCAACAGTCGTAAAGGAGCATGGCTCCCTCAACAGTTGCGGCTACACCGAGAATTCGTAGCGGGGTTACTGCTCCGAAAACTGGAAGGGAGATAAACTCCATACTTCCAAAGTTATCCCTTCCGAAGAAAGGAATAATGTTGAATTGGTGAAGACCAATCAACAGTAGTGTTGCTCCAACGACCCATTCATTCATTAAAAAGTCCAGCATTTTTTTTCACTCCTTATTTATTGTCCGATAACACTCCCTAATCCTTCTGCGGAAGACACCATGTTACCAATGAAGGTAGCATTCGGTGAGGTTTGGAAACCTTCAGCCGAACCATACCATTGCTCAACGCCATTACCTGACATACCTGCACTTGGCTCCATAATCATCCACCTCTCAGCAGTTTTCCAAGGCATTCCTGAAGCGGCCTTACGGAAACCTGTCGGGCTTACACCCGAAAGAGGCTTCATGTCGGATGGAGAACTGAATGGTCCTGCATCCTCATCTTCTGCGGCCTGTCCAACGACCCTACCATTGTAGTCCTGTCCGATGACTTCGCCATCATCAGGCATTGGTAGGCCCATCTGTGTTACACTTTCAGCACCAAGTCCGAATGAAGGTGCGCCTATGGAAGATAGAACTCTTCCAAGACCCATACCTGCAATCACAACACCTGCTACTTGCGCTCCACTTCTTACGAAGGGGTTTCTTACACGGCCAGTTAGACCGAGTCCATATAGTGCCGCACCGAGTAGGAACTCGACAGTTGCGCCACCGATATTGGCAAATCGGCCTGAGAAGGTTAGACGAGGTTCAATGATTCGACCAAGTGCGGCACCGGCTACTATACCGGCAATTCCGCCCCAAATCAATTCGCTTCGGGCAACATCGAGTGCTAAATCAGTTGTTTCTTCAATCGCATCCAATGGTTTCTTTATTACGCTTTCCATCATATTATCGCCTATCTTTCTTTTTGTGTTTCGACTACTTAAAGATTTACTTATAATGGTAATTACAAGTTACCTCCGGATAGTCTGTTATAAACTTGAATGTTTGGCGTATAAGTGCTTATAAAAGAAACTTCACCTGCAAAGGGAACTGCCTTTCCGTGTTGAGATAGGGGCGATGGAGTCTTGATGACCTTCTCTCCTACTATCTTTTCCGCTTTTTTAACATCTTGATGTATTGCAAATAACTCATGTGTTCTTCCTAAGTTTGAGCGTATCGCATTACTCATCAATCCCTTGTCTAGTGCGTTTCTGATTGCCGCATCCAAATTCATAATTAAAGATTGTTATTTTGCTATTTAAAGATTTCTAAATTTTCTTGATTTCATAGGTAATGGAGTCAATATTCATTATGCCTAATTTACCATCAACCAAATTATATTTCAACGCCTTTCTTATGACTGACATATCTAATTTATTTTTATTTTCCATCATTCTATTTATTGCTAAGTAAAGCCTATTTTCCTTTTCATAATTCTTCAATAGGAGATTGGCCTTTAATGCCTTTCCCGTAGGATTATATTGAGTGGAAACATTAGCAGGTATTTGATATATTCCTGTGGGGATATTTAATTTGAACAAACCCATAAAAACAAGTAGGGGAGCATTGATAAGGCCTATGAAATCTTGTTGGTCGCCTGTTAAATCTTGATATGATTTATTAGTCAATTGCCAAAATTTCAAAGCCATGTAATCCCAAGATTGAGTTTTAAATGAAGTTTCATCAGAAGGTCCAAAAACTTCAGTAGGGAATATTAATACCTTACTTTCTATAATATAATTTTCATTTAGAAATTCTCTTGACTTTTCTAATGTTCTATAATAATCTTCTTCATCCTTCCAAGTATTCATACTTAAGTCCATCAGCCAATCAGGGTCTAATATTGAAAATGCCTGTTCTTCCTCTTTATTCCCTTCGACAATATCTATTAAATCATATTTTTCATCATTTAACAATTCGTAACAATCTGTTAATAAACTAAACTCAACCATATCAAATATTTCAGTCAAAGCCCAATTTCCCACCCATTCCTTTTCTTCCTGACCTAAAGATAAAATATCTGTATTATACTCCACACTCCCATTTACTAAAAAACTTTCCAAAGGTTGAACGAACATATTAGGATATGCATCAGGGAATTGTATGGCTTCATTGTTTCTTATACTCATTATCATCACTCATTAAAATTTAACATCTGAATCCTTATATGATTGAAACCCTTGAGATATTTTAATACCTGAAGTAACTTCTATCCTCTTTAACAAATCACTATAAGAATTTATAAGCCCATAATAACTTGTATTGAAATTAACATCACTTACCAAATCTTTAATTTCCTCTATTTGGGAAAGTTGTGTCCATATTTGGGCAGAATTAACATCATCACTTACCTCATTTTGAGTTAGGGCAGATGAAATTGAAAGGTCATTTCCTCCATAAGTATCTAAAAACTCATAACGACCAAAATAAAGAATTGAATCAATAAACATAGCATTATGATTTTCATCAGTATAGGGATTTTTAAAACTATACCAACATACGGCTCCAACTAAAAATTCATTAACTGGGTCTTCATCACAAAAAGGACATTCGATAACAGTTGTATCTTCACATACATCACAAAAGAAACTTCTCCCATCACACTCATCACAGTCTATGTATTTTTCATCTTGACAATGGATGCAAAAATCATCGAGATATTCATCAAGGTGAGCCATAGGAGTAACAAAGAAACAGATGTATTTACTTACATTATCTTCCATTGCAGATTTAGGCTTAGAATAAAAATCACTCACTATATTATGATAATAATATTTAATATAGCCATCAGCCATATCTTTATCAGATACTTGCAACCAATAATTCTCAATCGTATCGTTATGGTCTTTCATTGAAAACCAGTTTTTAAGTAATCCATCATAAACTTGTTTGAGTAAATCAATATTAGCATAATGATTATCAATACTTGGGAGGCTCATTAGAAAGATTTCAGAATCTTTATCTTCTATAAGGCCTTTTACCGACAAAATTTCACCGCCCTTTATTCATTAAAATAGGTAGCATCAATGAAATTCCTCCTATAACACCCATATATACATATTCC
>CETY01183784.1_pt1 | contig 20025 bp, 20 predicted proteins | sample 361551 | NCBI WGS metagenome assembly CETY01 (sample SAMEA2623135, study PRJEB7988) | marine metagenome | biome: marine biome (ENVO:00000447); feature: deep chlorophyll maximum layer (ENVO:xxxxxxxx); material: "saline water (ENVO:00002010), including plankton (ENVO:xxxxxxxx)" | depth 45 m | reverse complement strand
AAATACTTGTCATGTTATACAACAAACGAAAGATGATTGCGAATGAATAACACAAAATTTTGAATATTAATTCTATTTCAGGAAATGAAATCAAAGAAGATATTTAAATGCGATGATAACAACATTTTATATTTTTATTCTCAGTTTTGCCGAGGGAGTCTTCTGTCTTTTGTTCATTCTTTTCAAACATTTTATATGTTGTGCTATCTTTTGAGCAATGTGCTATGTAATGTACGAATATTACCAGCTCTCTTTCTTTTTTTTTAATATTAAAAAAATTATTTTGTTCCAAATTGATCCATTGCAAAATTCTGCTATGGTGAATGAATAACAAACTTGTAACAATAAAATAACAAAATAAGTCTCCTTTGTCTTTGAATTTGTTTCTTGCATGCGTTTCGCCTTTGTTTTGTGTCAAATCCCTATACGTCAATCCAAAATGTTTTAATATTTTGTTTGATTGTGAAACGGAGAATTGTTTTTCTTTCACAATCATTTTTTTGAATTCAGTTTGAAAAGGTTGTATTTCTTTGAATCCCTTTTCGAAGTATAGAAATATTGCAGCATTGAAAAATCTTGCGCAAAATTCAATTAACGAATTAGTAATTAAAAAATCGTCATCAATACAAAAATTATTGGACAGTATATTCTTGTAGCTTATTTTATCACCTTCTAAATCTATTGTGAATGCAAAGAATAATTCTTGTATCAATGCTTTCAACCATTCTTCTCTGCGATAAATACATATATAAATATTGTCATTAAAGATAGAGTATCCTGTTTTAGCGTGTTCTTTTTTGACGTATGCCCCAGGAACTTCTGGTAGTTTTTTTTTAAGTTCACTCAAATATAAATCTATTTTAAGTGATATTTTTTCGTTAAACCCATTTTTATCATGTAAGCAGCAAATTATTACCAATTTGATGAGATATATATAATTTGAAAAGTTTTCGTAATTTTTCGCGTAAATGTTTACACTAAAAACTATGCCTTTATATTCAAATTTGATCATTTTGATATAGTTTGTATAATGATGTATATAATTTACTGTGTTTGGGTCTATGAATGAATTTTTATTTGGCTTGTTTTCAATATTATAATCTTTATCATCTTCATAATAATTTAACAATGCATTAATATTCTGTTTGGCAAGTGAGATTCTATGAAATAATTGATGTGCTATCAGATTAATCTCGTCACTAGATGTCATCAATGCCAAGAATCATATATAATAATAATATTGAGTTTGTTTATATTTAGTTTATTTTTCTATATAAATATTGTTGTATTGTTTCAAATAAGTTTTAATGGTGCGGTTTTTGGCAAAAATTTGATTTTACCAGAACTACTTGTTTCATGCTTTTCTTCTCCTTCTTCTTGTTCTTCTTGTTCTTCTCCTTCTTCTTGTTCTTCTCCTTCTTCTTGTTCTTCTTGTTCTTCTTGTTCTTCTTGTTCTTCTTCTTCCGGTTCTTCTTTATTATCGTTGATTTCTTCGTCGCTTTCACCATAATCACCATCCTCTTGTTCATTCGTATCTTCCGGTTCTTCATTTTCCATCTCATGAATCTTGCTCTTAATGTAATTGAATCTTGTCGGATGATTTGTTTCATCTATGTCATCATTTAATTTTTGAGAAATGAGTTTGGCAAGTTCCACGTCTAATTCTTCGAATGGATTTATAATTTTTTCATTGTAAAGCAATACGCGAAATGATTCTTTGTCATCGTTATTTACGCTTTTATGAATGAATACAACATTCTGAGGATCAAACTGAGAATAAATGGGTTTTGAGTTTAATTTAGAGAAGTCTTTATTAGTTTTGAACTTCAAAAAGTTGAAATAAAACTCATTGTCTTGAATAACAAACATTTTTACATTTGCCAAGACCTCAATCAGAATAAGTTCATAGTAATCGAGTTCCATTGTGGGATCGACGATGTTTTCAAAAACTTTACTCTTTTTAACATCAACAATTGTTTTTGTTTTGCCATTTTTTTCAATTTTCTCCTTTACAAAATTATGCCCAACCTTGGTCTTCCCTTGAAACTTTGATTTAATCTCTCTTTGTATTTTTTTCTGGTCTAAATTTAACAAAATATTTTGAATGTAAATGTAATATTGATTGATCATTTCTTGTGTTTTCTCTGGTTTGTTCTCATTGATTCGCGACTGTAGTTCAGCGATCATTTCCCTTTGTTTTTCAATATTTTCTTCGAATTTGATGTTTTGATTTAGAGTGATAATTGTTTTTTCAGGCTCATCGTTTTCTTTTTTATGCATATATGGGTAGAGTTTTGTGATATCTTCGTAGTATTCATCAAACAACAAAAGTTTTTCTTTTTCAAAATCAAACGTCCGATGATTTATTGATGCCATTTCATTCGAAGCCAATGAAATTTCATACAATCCCAGTTTACGTACAACCTGCTTTTCATACAAAAGGTAACATATAAAATACCCCAATGTTTCATCCTCATCTGGTTTATGCAGGCTTCCCATTGCAATAGAATATGGTTTGCCAAAAATTTCAATAATGTGCATGTCACTTTCAACCGTTTCATCTCTTTCATCTAATAGCATATCGTCAAAAGTATATTCAATATCTTCATTATATTTAGATACAATGAGGTTTTCTCGTTCCATATAATATATCTAATTATAAAATATTAGTATATATTTATCACATTACTTTATATTACACCAAGTTGTTCAGTTATATCTAATAATTTGAAATGTATTTTTTTATTCATTCCATTGCCGTGTGAATCAATAAGGGCTCTATGATTTTCATTGAATTGTCCCCATGTTTTATTTTTACAAATAATTTCATGTGTATCTATGATTATGATTGCAACGTTCGAAATATATATTTCGTTCAGAAGTATTTTTTCTTGAATGTCAATATTATTTAAGCAACAATTTTGAAATGTTATCGCTAAATCCAATAATAGTTTCCCTTGTATGATTTTCTGGTTTAAACATTGTATGAGGAAATTGGTAAAATTTTTAATTCCTTCCACTTGTTTAACATAATCGCAATATTTGTCGTAATCTTCAGTTGGCGAAACGTAAGTGATATGTTTGATTTGTTCAACGTATTGTGATGTTTGTATTTCAAGCACATCAATAAATTCATTGCTGATTTCAATAAACCCCTTGTATAATTTTGCGTAAAGGTGACAAAAAAAAGAGTTGTTTAATATGACACGAAAAAACGTGACGCAAACCTTTTCTTTATCTGAAATTTTAAGCGAAATCAGGGAAAATACTTCTGGGCTTAATTTATCATATGTTTTGTCAGTTATTTTATTGAAATATTTGAATAATGTCGCGATAACCTCTTCTTGTTTTCCAAGTGTTGTTGGTTTGATGATGGACTCTTTTGACAGCTCTTTTTTAATATTTAGCTTCCGCTTGACGTCGTAAAATAGTTTTTGCGAATATTCCGGAAGTTTGTTTTCTGTTCGGTCAAGTTCCATAGACTTTTGAATAAAGTACTCATAAGGTAAAACTCGTAGAGCCATCAATATATTATATTAAACTCATGAATTTTTATATCAAAATTAGTTTTATCCAAATTAAGTTAAAGTAGTCAAAATTAAATACACAAATAAAATAATTATGATTATGGAGCAAACGTACATTGATTATTTAAAAAAGTACGAATTTAAGCATCCAATCGAGTATGGCAAATTTAAAGTTCTTACCACAGTTCTTCAGGAAGATTTAGAAATGGACAGAGATACAAGTGACAACATTTTGAATCACATATACAATCATGATGAGAATAAAAAGAGTAAATACAATTTGCTTTTGCGCAAGTGGTCATCATTGTATTCTTTGGACAAGCAATATTTGAAAGACAAACAAAATGTGTTGAAAAGTTACAAACATCACCAAAACAAGATGGATGATTTCATAAATGACTATGTTGATTTCAAACGGGAACAAAATTTTTTGTCAAAATATCAGTATGTTCAATTCAGCAGATTTCAGAATTTGAACAAGATTGTTCCATTTTTGCAGGTTTTGGCTCTCTATAATTTTTGTAGCCCATTATTTTCATTATTAGCACCTATTTTTGGTTTGATTATTCCATATTTTGTGCTGTATATGAAAGGTTTTCATCTTGGATTTTCTCAATACATATCGGTAATAAAAAATATCATTAAAAATCAATATATAATTAAAGGGGTTTTGAATTTCACTAAAAATTCACTTCAAAGCAACATTTATTTGACGACGAGCATCTTCTTTTATTTTATGTCAATTTATAACAATATTATTTCGTGCGTTCAATTTTACAAGAACTCGGAATTTATGATTACCTTTACAGAGAATTATAATCAGTTTTTGACCCAAGGGAGAGATTTGATTGATAATATTCATAAATGCACAGGTAAACGCAAATCATTTGGTGAGTTTAATAAAGTAATGATGATGCATAGAAATAAAATTTCAAATATGAAACTACAATTGAACAATATATGTGAATGTAAAGATAAATTGACAAAGTATAGTATTATTGGGTTTTTATTGAAGTGTAACTTTGACATTTATCACGAAAAAGAGTATGATGAGACAGTTGGGTTCTTGATATACTTGAATAATTATAATAACGATATGTATAATATTTCCAATTTATTGAAAAAAGAGCATCTGAACCTTTGTCGTTTTAAACAAAGTATTAAACCGGAAATAAGGGGTGGTTACTATTTACCACATATTTTGCAAAATAATGTGACAAACGATATTGACCTGAAGAAAAATATAATTATTACTGGTCCAAACGCATCAGGCAAAACGACCGTGATAAAATCAACTCTTATAAACCTTTTTTTGTCTCAGAGTGTAGGGTGCGGTTGTTATTCGTCTTGTAAGACACAGCTTTATGATTATTATCATTCATATTTGAACATACCTGATACTTCAAATCGGGATAGCCTTTTCCAAGCAGAAGCAAGACGATGTAAAGAAATAATAGTCTTTATTGAAAAAAATAAAACAAAAAAACACTTTTGTATTTTTGATGAAATATATAGCGGAACAAATCCGAGTGATGCTGTTTTATGCGCAACAATATATCTTGATGGAATGAATGAGTACAAAAATTCAGTTGATTATGTCCTGACAACCCACTACATTGACATGTGTGAAAAATTAGAAAAAAATGAACATAATTCAAATAAAATGATGGTGGTAAATAAAGACCCAAATGGAAAACTGCAATATGAATATAAATTAGTTGATGGAATTTCGCGAATTAATGGCGGATATCAAATATTAGAACAGTTAGAATATCCAGAACACCTTCTGAAATAAGATCAAATATATTTCGTTTAAAAATACATATAAATATAAATGAAAATTATAAAATAAACACGATGTTTTCGAATTTTCTTGATATAACTGGATTTTTTGTCGGCGTTTTGATAAACCTGTTATTAATCGCATTAATTTGTTATTATTTCAAACGCAAAATTGATAATCTTGAATATTCCCAATCAGAACAAGCAAAAACATTGTACAAACTTATATCATCGCAGCAAAGTAGTAAAATGATGGGTGGTGAAAGTAGGAACATTATTATGGGAGACAATGATATCATGAATGGTTTGGATTTGACACAATTGCATCAAGAATACGATGACAATGAAGATAATACAGACGAGGATGAGGATGAGGATGAGGATGAGGACGAGGATGAGGTCGAGGATGAGGACGAGGATGAGGTCGAGTGCGAGGTTGAGGCCGAGGAAGAGGAAGATGAGACCATTGAAGAAAGCACCACGCTGGACTACAATTCGTCGCATTTGATTCAAACATTTCAACTAGCTTCCAATAATGAAACGCCTCTTGCAACAGATGTCGTAACGATGTCAGATAATGTAGAAGTGAAACATGTTGATTACGGAATCATACAAGGGACCACGAGCGACGAATTAGATGGTCCCGAAGACAATTGTTTCCATAGTGACATCGCGGTAGCAAATGAACTTTCTGAAACATTAGAGGTAAGTGATTCAGAACCCACGGTTGGTTCCGAAGAAAATTATGAAAAAATGACCGTCAAGGAATTAAAAAATGTTTTAGCGGAAAAGGGAGTGCACGCAAAGAGTTCGATGAATAAAAGTGACATTATTAATATTTTAAAGGGCGCAACTGATATGAAAATGAATGTCGACGAAGAAATGTAATAAATAAAAATATAGATAATACATATAAGCAAATAATATGGAGAACAATGGTAAACATCGTAAGGATGCTCCGTCAAATGAAGAATATCGTAAAATCCTTACCAAAAAAGCCTTAGAAATGATGAACAGCAATCAAATGGAATATGCCAAGCAAAGTCATGTTTATGTTCCACGATCTATGAAAATATCAAATTTAGGCGTCAATAAATAATTAATTTTTTATTATTATTTAATGATAATTGGACAACTTTTCCAATAAATAATAATAAATAATAGTAAATGCTTTTTTTATCAATTGATGTTGGGATTCGAAACTTAGCTTATGTGGTAATAGATACAGATGAAACTGACAACCAAAAATCAGATATTATTGATTGGAACATTATGGAACTGTGCGAATCAGATGAAAACGCTTGCAAAGTAGATAACGTACTTATTGGACTTAGAATGAACCAAAAAATGTTGAAATTATTGGATAAATATGTCTTTGATATGATAATAATTGAAAATCAAATCGGACAAAATGCGATAAAAATGAAGTCTATTCAAAGTATGTTGATAATGTTCTTTGTCACGCAAAATTATGAGCACGAACAAATCATAAATTATAACGCCGCGAATAAATTGAAACGCTTTCTAGGTAAGAAAAAGACAACTTATACCGAAAGAAAAAAATTGAGCAAAGTAATCGCAGAGAAGGTGTGTACACTCCACTACTCGGACTGGGTATTATTTTTCCAAAAAAGTAAAAAAAAGGATGATCTCGCGGATTGTCTTTTACAAGTAATAGATTATTCTGTAAAGAATGCGTTTTTGTCTGATTCATTTTATGATGATTTGGATGTTGAATAAATGAAATTAGTTAAAGTTTAAAGATTAATATAAAAATATTAAATAAAATGAGTAATTCAGATGAAAAAGTGGTTTCACTAGATATTCAAGAAATTAATTTAGATATGCCGTCAAATTCACGACAAGAGACATTTAGCATAGATACAAGTAGGGGTTCGACATTACCCACTAGCTCCAGTCTTGGGGATGGTATTGAGCTTCTCATGAACGAAAAAGTTAAAAACTCTCAAAATAGTGGTTTATCATCATCATCAAAATCGATGCAACAAGAATTAAATGATTTAAATGAGTTAAACAATATCACTGTTGAAGCAGATTCGTTGAATGCCGAAGTTCTGAGGGACTATAAAGAAAAGGATAGCTTTGTGAATAAACCGGCGGTTGAAATTGCGAAAGGAACCTCGCGGATGGATGAAAATATGGAATCGTGGGATGGGTTCAAGGACATAAATCATATAAATGTAGATACATCCATTGAAAAGTCTTTGAAATTGACTGAACAAGAACTGTTACGTGAAAAGTTTGAGATGTTGCGTAGATTAGAAACACTTGAAGAGAAGGGTGCGAATTTAAGTAAGAAATATTCGATGGAAAATGATCTTGATGAAATGAAGGGTGAATATGAATTTCTGATAAATGAGAAAGAGAAATCAAATTCCGTCAAGTTTCAAGGAAAGGTCCTCACGACAATGATCACTGGTCTTGAATTCTTAAATAGCAAATTTGACCCGTTTGATATTAAATTAGATGGTTGGTCAGAGCAAATAAATGAAAATGTTGACGATTATGATGAGATATTCGCGGAGTTACATGAAAAGTATAAGTCCAAGGCAAAAATGGCACCAGAAATCAAATTATTATTTCAATTGGCATCATCGGGTATTATGATTCATATGACGAATACCATGTTCAAATCGGCGTTGCCTGGAATGGATGATATCATGCGCCAAAATCCTGATTTGATGAGTCAGTTCACAAAGGCTGCAATGAACTCTATGGAACAAAATCAACCAGGTCTAAGCAACTTTATGAATGACTTTGGTAACGGTAACGCAAATAATCCTTCGTCCTCGGTCCCCCCACGTCGTTCACAATCACAGACCCCACAACCAAGCACCACATCACAAATGCGAGAAGAAATGAAAGGACCTGTAAGCGCTAATATTGACAGCATCTTATCAAATTTGAACAAAGAAAATAGCAAAACCATTAATGTAGACAACAATAGCACAATTTCAATGGATGAAATAAATTCTTTAGCTGATGGTAACGGCAAGCGCGGTAGAAGTCGGCGAAAATCCGATAAAAATACTATTTCATTAGCAATATAATTAAATATAAATTTACAGTAATTAATATGAAAAAGCTAGATCTAAAGTTTTGGTCAAATAAAATGCCCAAAGATTTAGAAATGAAAGTTTTGTCTTATTTGTATTTTTCATCATATGTCAGCAATAAAATAAAATACGTAATTCACTGCATCAAATCATACAATACGGTACAACTAACATACTTGTATTCCAAGTATGACACAACTATGGTAAGCTACTTTGTTTTGAAATATTTTATGTATGATGAAATCAGTAGTGTGAAACTGGAACTTGATTATAACATGCTTGCAAAACCCCCGATAATTCAATACGAGGAAATAACGCGCATATTTTTGAATCTTCGCCCGGTAGATTCTTTAAGAATTATAAAATATATAGAACAAAAAGGCTGGTCTTCAGAGGTTTATGCCTACTGATATATTTCACGTAAATGCTCTGAGTCTAAAATGAATTTTTTGTGTAATATTTTTAATCAACTTCTGAAAAGTGTTCTTGATGGTTTTCCTTCGTTTTGAACATTTTTCACTGTTGAGGTTTTTGACCATATAACCATTTGTATTATTGTTCGTAGTTTCATGATTGTTTTTATTTCGGGTATCTTCCTCCAAATTCAAACAAACTAACGCATGGTCATTTTTGGTGATCATTTTTTGGACATCTGTCAATATTTTTTTGTCGCTTAGTTTTTGTGCTTTCATTTCTCTGATGACGCTTCCATTGTTCATATCTTTGTTAGTTCCATAAAGTTGCACAATGACTGGTTGGATTTTTTTAATTCTGTACTTGTTATACAAAACATCTTTCTTATCGCCGATGTCTAGTTTTTGTTCATTTTTACTTTGATTGGTGTAAAATATAGACCCTTTTTTAAATAGTTGTCTTACTAATAAATTAATTATTTTCGTTCGCTGCGCTTCTCTTTGTTGTTCTGTGGTCTCAATATCGTAAAACTTCAAATCTATGGTACTCTTCAGTTTTGGGTCGTTCATACAAAACAAAAAATAATCGTTTAACGCGCTCATATTCGTAAACGTTTCAATAAACAGTTTGCGAATGGTTTCTTTTGGTATTTTTCCACTACCACGATTTGTATTAGTTATTTTGTAATTTTTGATATACTTGTCAAAACTGTCCATTGTAAAATTGAAATTTTCATAGTAATAAACCTGAGTTGAATCTACAATGCGTGTCAAATTGCTAATTTTGAAATGTTTATATGATGATTGTGTGGGTACGATTTGAATTATTCCTTTTTTTTTCTCTTCGTAAATATTGCGGGTTTTTATGTATAAACTTGCTTGTTTCAAAACGCCCACCGACGTTACTCTCAAATACAAGTCATCATCACCATTTGTGATTGACGATTTGACTTCATCCTGAACTTTTAATTTCCAATATTTTTGGAAAATATTTGGGACTGCTTTATATGTTTCAGCATGCCTACATTCATTTTCGTGAAGCTTGAAATCAAAATGAAAATCGCCTATTGCTTTTTCTGTAAATCTGAATGAATGATTGCATATTATATTGAAATCATTCAAATCTTTTTTAATTTTTGTGGTGTACAAAATATTTAATTTTTGAATTCCATTTTTATCAGACAATTCAAAGTTTTTGAATTTAGAAAGAATTTCTCCATTTAATATTTTTTGAACCAGAAACACCAAAAATTTTGACTTGTTATCTTCTTTAAATTCTTTGTTGATTTGTTTTTTGCTTTTTCTGTACACTGCAGGTTGTTTAGCTACTTCGGTCATAATAAATGTTTGCTTGCCCTCTTGAATATTCCCTTTCAGATGTCCGAGTTCCTTGAAGAGATGTTTGTTTACGAGTTCAATATTTTTTTGGGATAAAGAGGATTTATAGAAATTCAATGAAATTTGTCCGTTAGGATCGCAAAAGAAGCTAATATTTTTAAAGCTGTTTTCTGATTTATTGATTTTTTCCAAAAAATAATCCCTAAGAAAATCTTGCAGTTTAAGCAATTCCGTTTGCAATTTTTTTACGTATTCAGTTTCCGATATTTTGGACATTTCCTTGCGAATTAAACATGGTAGGTGGTAAATTGGAAGTATTTCCATTGTTGTGTTATTTTCATTATCACCTATTGTCGTTGCGCGCCGGTTTACTTTCATAGGTGTTGCATATATTTTTTTTCCACTAGGTTTATCATCAGTTTCGCCGTTCTTTTTTTTCGAGACGCCTTTCAACGTTTCATAAAAAGTTTTGTATACTTCATAGTTTTTGAGAGGGTTCCTTTTATTTTGTTCGAATAATTCAAGATCATCAACTGAAATGTTTTCATCGTTGTCTAAAAAAACTGGAATGATAAAGAGGGTGTCTTTAGTGCCATTTGTCCCAAAGTAATCAATTAGTTTCTCATCTTTCGCAAGTAATTCATTTATTTCAAAAAAATCAGTGACATTTTCCGGTGTCAAAGAACCGGTATAATCGTCAAACTTTTCTTCAAAGAGTCCTTTATAGTAATCGTATTTGGTCGTTAGTTGTTCATCAGCATAATTATTTATCATATCGTTTATCTCTTTTTGGACCAATAAATCATAGAAAACGCAATGCTGTTTTAATATTTTTAATGTACTATTAGACTGCAATTTAAATGAGAATGGTGATGATGAAGGCGACATCGTTGATGAAGACGATGGTGTAATGCCAAAGTGTAATTTCTCTTTTGGATTAGCATGAGTAGCCATTTTAATTATATACTATAGAGTATATGTATAAAATTAAATAAAATTTTCTTTGTATAATCCTTTTGCCACAAACATATCTTCTATGTTGCTTTTGTGTTTGACACTCTTACTTTTCCGCGCCTTCTTTAGCAAATGTATTGCATCATTGATTTCTTTTTGGCTAATTGTCCCGTCTCCATCTGTGTCTAGATGAGATAATACATCTTGATATTTATCAGGTATGATACAATACTTACTGTTATCATTTAATAAATAATCCGCAAAGACAATGAATACACAAGTTAATATGAGTGCTACTACAATGTCACGAGTTCCCATCCATAATATTGCGAATACGAGAATTTGTCTCCCAAGTGTATATTTTACATAATCTTCTTGTGATTTGCTCAATCCAAGAGTAACATATTTTGATCCGATATTCATAATCAACATTATAATCCCGGCAAAGAATTTACTGTTGTTAAGCGCATACAAATGCTCTATGAATACATCATAATTTGTTTGTGTTTTTTTTTTCACCGTTTTCATTTATTATGCAATATCTCTATAATATTACAATATAAAATAAGAGATAAATGGAAAATTTTTATCTCTTATTTTATTAAGTAAATGAGCAGTCTAGCATTTTCTGCTAGTCCAATTGATTTTCAAAAGAATGAAATAGTTGCTGATAAAATAAACAGTAAGGCGCAAAACAAGCTCAGTATGGAATTTTTGAAAAAAATGGCTAGCAATGAAACAGAATCAAGTAAAAAAATGACAACTTCCACTGACGATGTTGAAAACATTCACAATAATTTACATGCAAACATAAAGAGTGACAACGAAAAAACACTTGGCGATTTTTATGCGAGTGAACTGGGAGAAGAAACTAAACAACAATTAAACAAAGTCGAATCATCGCAGGATTTGTATCACAATGAATCTGTACTCACTGACTATTTAATTAGCAACAACTTAAATTTAAACAAGATATCCGGCGACCCACGTAATAAAATGATCGGCAATGAAACACGAGATGAATTATTAGAGAAGTTAAATTATATCATCAATTTATTTGAAGATGAGCGAGAAATAAAGACAAACAAGAAGAACGAAGAAATTGTTTTATATTGCTTTTTAGGAATATTTGTGATTTATGTATTAGATTCGTTCGTTTCCATTGGTAAATACAAACGTTAATCAAAAGTTTTTTTTATATTTTTTGGAAAACTAGCACTCCTCTCCCATCAACTGAACTTATGACGTCGTAATATTTCACGAATGTTAATCCACATTCATTCCCAAGAAATTTCAAATATTCTATTGAGTAAAATGTTAGTTCGTGAGAATTTGTCTTTTCTCCATCATCTAGTTCAATATGTTCGTTAAAATAAAACTTATTGTTACTTACATTTTTGATTTCTTCACTATATTTGTAGTTGAGTTTTATAAATTCTCCGTTGTCCTTATTTACAAAATGCTGTTTTAAATTATTAATATTTTGAAACACATCTATGAATAAATATCCTCTGTTGCTAATCCACTTAGTGATATTATACATCATTCCATTTAGATTTTGAGTATAATACACTTCTTTGTCAATCAAAGAAATATGTGTAAATTCATGTTCATTGAATATGAAAGAATTGCTTTCATATTTGTCAACAAATTTATAGTTATTGTCTTTATAATTGAATTTACATAGGTCTACAATAGGTTTTGATTTTGTTATAGTTGTCATGGTAGTATTGTTTTTTAGTAATTCGTTGATGTGCCCACCATGTTTAATCCCAATACAAAGATGGTTATTATGCACACTATTTGAGTAATGTAAAATTAATTTACCAAAATTTTCATAGAAATCCGATTTGTAAAAAAGGTCATCTAACATAAATACATAAAACTCGTCAAATATACTTTCTTGCGATGTCCCTTTAAGACGTATGTTTTCAAAATTTTCATTGTGTTTATAGATGAATGATAAATATATATATAATATGCCAAGAACCAAAAGCAATATGGATAAATTCATATAAAATATATAACTATTTTATATTTTTTCGGTTAACTATTTACATTATAATATAGTTTTTTTTTAAATATGGCTGTTGTCCATGAAGTAAAAATTAATGATATAAGAGAAAAGTACAAAACGACAAGTTTTTCCAATTTTAAAAAAACAGAACTGTGTAAAAAGTTGCAAAATTCAATTTATTATAATAAGCGCGAAGAGGCATTTTTCTGGACGTGTGAAATGTTATGTAGCAACATGTTGTTGGAAATATGGGACACATACCTTATTTTAATGAGCAAATATATACATATTTACAACCCTAAATTGCCGTTGTATCTTAATAAAAAATATTCAGAGTTTCGCGACATAGTTGGAGCTGATGACTCTCTAAGAAACATACAAAATAATCAAAATTTACGACTTATATTTTGTTCGATAACAACAGTTTTATCGTGCTCGGAAAAGTTGACTATTCTTGATCATTTGCAACATAAATTTGTATTCAAGATTGAATCGTTATATGAGAATTTAAAAGCTCCAAACACCACATTTGTTGATTTAGTGTACAAACAAGATGACCCGGTCGAATATTTAATTCCGTTCAATGAGTTTATTTATCATTTGACTGAAACCAAGCAAAAGGTCGCCATTATATATTGGTTGAATTGGATTATTGAATATGATATATTATGTAGGAAAAAAAAGAAGAATATAGGTTGTGTGGCTCGCGATATATATCAAAATCAAAAAAAAAATTTAGAAACAAACATAATCTGGATAATTTGGGATGCCATATTTATTGTTATGAAGGACGGTAAGATTTCTCATAATGTAGTAAATATTGTGAACAGTATTTACAATTTATTCATGATTCGCTATTGCGTCTCAATAAACAAAAAAAGGATGTGTCTGATATGTCATGCGATTGAATTGGTATTATTACACAAAGAGGTGAAATATAATATACCAATTTTAAATAAAAGTGATGAGTTGAAAAATATGGAAGAAAACATATATATTGTGATGGAACAAATTAAGAAAAATGAAATAAAAACTCTACCTGATGTTGGTCCGACCAAAAAAATGGATATGTATCAAAACATTTATATGAATCTATAATTTAAAATTGTTTTTCATAAATATATACACATAATATAATTATGAAAAATACCATTAGGAATAGTGTAAAAGAAGTATACAACATTGATTTAAAAAATATCAAAACAACATCACCAGATAGTATAAAGTCATTTAAGACGAATCGCATAGATAGAGGCGTTGAGAATGTAATTAATAATAACACATCAAACAACTCATATAATGTCCCTACCCAAATGGTGGGGGTAACCCAACAAAGCATTCCATATTATATATATATAACAATTCTCATTTTATTGCTGTTGATTGTTGCCGCAATATACTACTATCGGTCTGAGATCAAGGATTACTTTAATACACTTTTAAATCCAAAGAAAAGAATTTCTAAAGAAGTTGTCAAAATGAAGGACAACGACGAGGAATTGAAAGAAATCAAAATAATTGAAGAAGACAAAGAAAAGGTTATTGAGAAGGACAAATTGACGATTAAAAAAGGTGGAGAAGTTGTCGTCAAAGATAAAGTTATAAAAGAAACTAACAAAAAAGACACTAAACCTAAAGTAGCATCTTCTAAAATAAATGATGATATACGACGCCAGTATTCTACAAATCAAATTGTCAGTGGCGATGATATGTATTGTTATGTAGGAAAAGACGACGACATTCGTCAATGTGTACAAGTATATAAAGACGATATATGCACATCAGGTGACATATTCAATCGTATTGATGAATGTCTGGTGCAGCGACAAAACTAAAGATTTATTTATTATTTGTTGCAAAGTTATAATTTGTCAATGTAGGTAACGTTAGAATCAAGGAAAAGTAAAGTATTATCACCTTTGACGCCAGAATTTGACGCCTTTTTAACACGAATAACATCGTTTTCGCAAGTTGCAGAAGTTGCGAGAACGTTTGATATTTGCCCTCTTCGCGATGAAGCTAAAGCCGAAAATCGTGTTTTTTTATTTATTGTGATATGTTTTTTATATTTCAGAATTTCTGCTTTTCTTCGCATCTTGTATTCTTCATAACTAGTTTCATTGTAGTCAAGCATTGGAATCTCGGCGCGCCCAGTTGTTTCTGGTGTAACTATTTCATCTCCAGTTTCGCGTGTTTTTAAAACGCGCAGCCTCTGCAATGCAACAATCGATGCACTTGGATCGGTCAACATCTGCCCGTCCGTAGCATATCCATCATATTCAATTTCCGAATAATCGATTTCATCAAATACAATACTCGTTGTCATTTATATTACATAATTTAATAAATAAAGTCAAAAATAGAAATTCACATCTTGGATTTGAATGTTACTTATTACAAGTGTTTAGCTGGCCACCTTTTGATTAACTTTCCATAATATCTCCCTAAATGACCTCAATCTTCGGAGTAATTATTTTCTCAGCAATCTGAAAATCTCTTTTGTAATCATGAATGCAATTATGATTCTCAGGACAACGATGTTTGATGCAAAATATTTTGTCACATTTTGTACATGTTATATTTACAAGACTTTTTTTCCTACAAAAATTGCACTTCTTTGTTATCTTAGAGGGCAACTTCTTTGTTTGTTCAATTTTCTCCATATTGATGTAAAGTGATTGTTTATTTAATTAAATAAATGAATTTGTTTGAAATCAATTTTTTGTTATTTCGCTCAGCCCATGGTCGGTCATACTCGTGACAATATTATCTCCTTCAAATAATTCCTTTTGGATTTCCTCCATGGAAGCGTTTACACCCAGCTTCTTTTCAACTGTGTTTCCTTCATCTGTGCCAACTAGTTCGCCAGCTTCATTGATTGTCTGTGTAAGTTTGTTACCATGTTTCTTTGCCTCTTCTATATTTTCTGAAATAGCATTCAATTTAGACTCCTTTACGCGCGTGTCAAATTGGAGTTTTGCCTGCTCTTCGTTTTTATTTTTTTCATGCATGAGTTGGTTTAGTTCCTTTTCAAGGTATTCTACACGCCCAGTTTTGTAAGCTTCTGGATGAAACGGGACCCACAAACCGACAGGACCAACGTATACATCGTGATTTGGGTCAATTTGTCGTAACATTTTGCATCTCATTTCAGCTTCTTCTTGTGTTGGAAATACGCCCCTTACCTTCATTCCGCGAACTGAGGTTTGAAATTCGTTCTCCTTATTGAACTGTGCCTCATATTTTTCTTCATTGCGATCCATAAAATTTTTAAAGTCGTCCGCAACATTTTCATACATTGAATCTGTTTCGATTGTTGAAAAGTCCTTCAGATCATTCATAACATCTTCTGTGTTTAGTTCATACTTGTAAGTAATATAGTTACTGTACTTTGTAAGAAGTTCAGCCTGCTTATTGAAATTATATTGTTCAACAAACTTTTCAAAAAAAAAGAGATTCTTGTCTTTTAGTATCTTTTCAGGTGAAACGAAAGATAAACAAACAAATTTTTGTTCTGCGATGGGTTTATCTTCATCCAACAAATCAATATGTTCTGCCATTATTTAATACTATAGTATATGACATAGTTTTTTATATTTTTTTTCTATTTATATATTATAAAATATTATGCAGTTGAATGTTCAAGAAGTTTTAAAAAGAGTGATAAAATATTTGGTGGAAGGTCTCATGGTCGCCATTGCTTGCTATGCGATCCCGAAAGCTTCGCTTAAGTTAGATGAGATTGGTTTGATTGCTCTAACTGCCGCGGCGACCTTTTCGGTTTTAGATACGTACATTCCGTCCATGGGCGAAACCGCCAGAACAGGCGCCGGGTTTGGCATTGGCGCGAATTTAGTAAGATTTCCGGGAGGCTTTTAATTTAATTAAAAATATTGATAATATTAGCATTAACACTATTTTGTTGCTAATATTATTATGCTAAAGTGTGGGGATAAAATCCCATCCCAAGTCTTGGCAAATATTTTTCCATATTTGATCTTGTTCTATTTTTTTTTGGTCTTTCAACATTGGAAAATGAGGTAAATATTCACTTTCATCTAATAATTCGCATAACTTGTATAATGTGTAATAGTAGTTTAAGAAATTGACCCGATCACTTGGGCAATATTTAGCATATGGAACTTGTATATCTATAAATAAATTACATAGAGTTTCTTCTAATTGTTGACTCATAATAGGTGGTTTAATTCCTAATTTGTCTTTTATAAAGGTGATGTGCTCATAGTACTTATTGTATTTTAGTTTTTTCAAAATTTCCTTCGTGCGTTTACTGGTAAGTTTATTTAGAGAAATGCGCTCTTTCTTTATTTGATTTTTTATTTTTTCAATGACACATTCAGGGATGTCTGTGGATTCTTTAGCTTGGAATTGAGCCAGTATTTCTTTGAAATGATTAATACGCCGATATGCATAAAATGAAATTTCTTTAGGGGGTTCTTTGTAGGCTGGTTTGTCATTATGTATCAAATATTTATCGATTGAAAAACATTTGTTACATATCAAAATGCCATCATAAATAGACTTAATTAACTCACCTTTCTTGCATACCGAACACATTTCGCATTCATCATTATTATATTCAGTATAGTGATAATTCTCGATATATACGTCAAAATTATTCTTTTTGAGGTATTCTTTCATGTTTGCGCTACATTTACTATGAATCACAAAATTGTCATTTTTGTTTTTTTTGAAGAAATTGTCCAAAGCTTTCTTAGGGTTGTTGTTTTTTTCAATATTTTGTTTGGTCACAAAATAGTCAAATAAGTGTTCAGAGTTTATCAATAAATATTCGTTCATTTTTGTGTGGGAATGGTTTATCTTGTCATTTAGCGCTGCTATTTTCATTTTGTACTTCTGAAGTTTTACTTCGTCAGAACACATTTCTATTTTTTCCTCAATATTAGCAATTTTTGCTTTTGATTTGTCTATAATTGAAGTTTCTTCCTTTCCTAATAATTCAATTTGATTTGAAAATAATTTATCCAATGTATAATTTGTTTCAATCTCTGACATATACGATGTTTTGTGTATTTCTTTTAAATATAAAATATAAAATATAATCAAATGGATGAAATAGATCTCTCTAAACATTGTCGCGATAACAAGGAAATGAGTAAAATGATGTTTATTTTTAACGCAATTGAAGATGGCTGGAATGTTAAAAAAAATAAAAACAGTTACATATTTTCAAAGCACAAAAGTAAAGAGAAACAAGTTTTTACCGAGAATTTTTTAAATCATTTTATAACAAAATATTTTAATTTAAATTAAATAATTAAATTTCTATTTTTTTTTTCTTTTAGTATAGTATAACAGAAAATCATGGGTGGTGGATTAATGCAATTAGTAGCTTATGGCGCGCAGGACGTATACTTGACTGGTAATCCGCAGATTACCTTCTGGAAAGTTACCTACAGAAGACACACTAACTTCGCTATGGAGTCGATTGAGCAAACCTTCAACGGACAAGCTGATTTCGGACGCAGAGTTACATGCACCGTTTCGAGAAATGGTGACTTAGCTTACAGAACCTACTTACAGGTTACCCTCCCGGAGATTGGTCAATCGCTTGTCAGCGACGGCGATGTTTACGCTAGGTGGCTTGACTTCCCGGGACACCAGCTCATTGAGAACGTTGAGGTTGAGATTGGTGGCCAAAGAATTGAGAAGCAATACGGTGACTGGATGCACATCTGGTGCCAGCTCACCATGGACAAGAACCAAGAGGCTGGTTACTTCAAGATGGTTGGCAACACCACTCAGCTCACCTTCGTCACCGATCCGTCGTACGCGGATGTTGACGGTCCGTGCGATTCGTCAGCGCCGAGACAAGTTTGCGCCCCGAGAAACGCTCTTCCGGAGACCACTCTTTACGTTCCGCTTCAATTCTGGTTCTGCTCCAACCCGGGTCTTGCGCTTCCGCTCATTGCCCTCCAATACCACGAGGTCAAAATCAACCTTGACCTCAGAGCCATTGATGAGTGCTTGTTCGCTGTTAGTGACTTAGCTGCTGGCTCTGGTGACGTTAAGGTTTCGGCTGCCTACGCCCAGTCGCTTGTTTCGGCTTCGCTTTACGTTGACTACGTTTACCTTGACACTGACGAAAGGAGGAGAATGGCGCAAAACCCGCACGAGTACCTTATCGAGCAGCTTCAATACACTGGCGCCGAGTCGGTTGGTTCGTCATCGAACAAAGTTAGACTTAACTTCAACCACCCGTGCAAGGAGCTTGTCTGGGTTGTCCAGCCGGATGCCAATGTTGACTACTGCGCTTCGCTCACTGGCGGCGCGACTCTTTTCAAGGCTCTTGGTGCTCAGCCGTTCAATTACACTGATGCCGTTGATGCTCTCCCGAACTCGATTAAGGCGTTCGGTGGACCGGCTGGCACTGAGGGCGCAGAGGCCTTCATCACCAACGACCTCTTTGAGACTGCGGGTGCTGCTGATGTTACCGCTAACGCCACCTTCGGTGGTTCGTGGAACGCCGGGAACGCTGGTGCCACCAACTCGGGAGTTTCGGATGCGGGCACCTTCGTCCTCGCCGAGACCTCGCTCGACATGCACTGCTGGGGTGAGAATCCGGTCGTTACCGCCAAATTACAGCTTAACGGCCAGGATCGCTTCTCGGAGCGTGAGGGCACCTACTTCGACCAGGTTCAGCCGTGGCAGCACCACTCGCGTGCTCCGGACACCGGTGTCAACGTTTACTCGTTCGCGCTCCGCCCGGAGGAGCACCAGCCGTCGGGCACCTGCAACATGTCGCGCATTGACAACGCCACACTTCAGCTTGTTCTCTCGAACGCGACTGTTGAGGGCACCAACACCGCCAAGGTGCGCGTCTACGCCAGAAACTACAATGTTCTTAGAATTATGAGTGGTATGGGCGGACTCGC
>CETY01078306.1_pt1 | contig 20116 bp, 17 predicted proteins | sample 361551 | NCBI WGS metagenome assembly CETY01 (sample SAMEA2623135, study PRJEB7988) | marine metagenome | biome: marine biome (ENVO:00000447); feature: deep chlorophyll maximum layer (ENVO:xxxxxxxx); material: "saline water (ENVO:00002010), including plankton (ENVO:xxxxxxxx)" | depth 45 m | reverse complement strand
TGCTCCGAGAAAAACAGTTCTGAACATAAATATCCCTAACCAAAATATAAAGGAGATAAAAGGAGTTCGCGAAGCTCGAATTGCTGCCTTTGGAACTACTCGGACCTCCTTAGTCGGAACCGTTCCAGGAAATTTACGCATTACGGTTTCCCCCAGAGATGTAGAACTAAGCCCAGATACCGACACTGCTTTAGTAGATGAAGGGTATATAACGGTTACTGGATTAACCGGATATCGCTCTACAGACAGACTACATAAGGAGGCCGCAGAGCACATTGAAGGTTTCGAAAACCTTTTGACCTAAGGAGACATAATGGATAGAACGATCTTTAACGAAGAGCATGACCTATTTAGAGATACGTTTAAACAATTTGTTGAAAAAGAGATGGTTCCGTACAACGAAACATGGGAGAAGAATGGCATCGTTGACCGAGAATTATTCGAAAAAGCAGGTAGAAGCGGTTTTCTTGGTATTGACCTTCCTGAGAAATTCGGAGGAGGGGGAATCAGCGATTACAGATTCAATCAGATCATGGGAGAAGAATTTGACCTTGCAGGAGTGGCAACAGCTGGTTCGGGTATAGGACTTCACAATGACATATGTGCTCCCTACTTTAAAGAGTATTGCAACGAAGAACAAAGAGGACGATGGATGCCGGGCATAACTAGCGGATCCCTCATCACAGCAATAGCTATGAGCGAACCAGGTACTGGGTCAGACCTAGCCTCTATCTCTACTACTGCAGTTAAAGACGGTGAATCATATGTTTTAAACGGGGCAAAGACCTTCATTTCAAATGGAATCAATAGCGACTTAGTGATTGTTGCAGCTAAAACTCAATCAGATTTACGTCATAGAGGCATTTCTCTACTAATTGTCGAAAGAGGTATGGAAGGCTTTGAACGCGGAAGAAATCTTGAAAAAGTGGGCCGACATAGTCAAGATACGGCAGAGCTTTTCTTTACAGATGTTCGCGTACCGTCGGAGAATTTATTAGGAGAAGAGAACCAAGGCTTTTATTACATGATGTTCAACTTGCCTCAAGAACGGCTCAATATCGCAGTATCAGCAGTAGCGGGGACACAATACGCATTCAACATGACTCTTGATTATGTAAAAGAAAGACATGCTTTTGGGCAACCAGTAGGTTCTTTCCAGAATTCACGTTTCAAAATGGCAGAAATTGCAACTGAACTAGAGTTTGCTTGGGCCTTTATTGATAAGTGCTCTCTTGCACTTACACGAGGGGAGCTAACTGCGGAAGAAGCATCCATGGCAAAGTGGTGGACGACCGAACTCCAGAAACGAGCAATTGACGAGTGTCTTCAACTTCATGGGGGCTATGGATATATGGACGAATACCCGATATCGCGCCTTTGGAGAGATGGTAGAGTTCAGAGCATATACGGAGGGACAACTGAAATAATGAAAGAAATAATTGGTCGTAATCTCGGATTATGACTATTCGGTAAAAAACCCACCATCCGGATGAAGTATCTCACCTGTGAAATAGCTAGCTTCATCGCTACATAGGAAAAGGGCGGCATTTGCTATATCAACAGGTTCTCCTCGCCTACCCAAAGGAATCATATCGTTGAATGCAACTGTCTCGGTCTCATCCATCAAGTCAATGACAGCTGTCATATGGGTCTTAACAAAACCAGGACCTATGCTATTAACTCGTATGCCGACAGGCCCGAGCATTCGAGCTACTTTTTTTGTTAGCATCCAGACACCTGCTTTGGAAACTGTATATGCCAAGGGGCCAGCATCAGGGTGTTTAGCTGCAATACTAGAAATAGTGACTATTGATCCCTTCGTACCTGCCTCAAGCATTTGCGCTACGCATGATTGCATTCCCAATAAGGTCCCCTTCAAATTAACATTCAGGACTTTGTCAAACGAATCAGGATCTGCCTCCACAAATTCCCAACCTGGCCTTTCGAGGTAAGAGGCTCTGTTTTCAACAATATTTTTAATATCGGGCTCAATATCTCCTGAGACATAATTGGCATGACTGATTCCAGCAGCAGTTACCAAACAATCCAAGCCACCAAATTTTGAAACTGCGAGTTCAGCCATAGCATCATTGTCAGCACCACTGGTTACATCCACCGAAATTGAATCTGCGTTCCCTCCACTATCCTCGATCATCTGCACTGTCTCATCAGCTTTATCAATCTGGACGTCAGCCACTACCACTGACGAACCTTCTTCTGCGAACCGTAACGCTGTTGCCCGACCAATACCGTTTCCAGCTCCAGTCACAACGGTCACTTTGTTATGTAAACGACCTGCCATATTCCCCCTTTATTAAAACCTATTACATCAAACAAGGTTACTTTAGACAAAAGTACAAAAACTAAAACCACAAATTATGGTGATCCGGCACTAATTAACATAGGAAAATTTTGAGAACTAGAATTTCAGGCTAGGTTTTAGCCATGGCGGGAAAGAAAATCATTACAGTCTTGGAAGAAGAAGACGAATTCCCGCACGAGCCAGATGACGTTACAAACTACAACGAATCTATGTATTTAAACACGTTTGACCTTGACCAAGAGATTGGTGGTTGGTTTCGACTTGGGAATAGGGTCAATGAAGGCTATGCAGAAATGACTGTCTGTTTATACCTTCCTAACGGGCAAGTTGGCTTCATGTATGGCCGACCGGAAATTACAACAAATGCGGAAATGAACGCTGGTGGACTCCAAATAAATGTCCTCGAGCCCTTTAAATCCTTAAATGTTTCATATAGCGGCAAAGTTTGTTTACTTGATCAGCCAGAACAAATGGCAGACCCAAAGAATGCTTTCAAAAACAACCCAATCATTGAATGCGCAGTTGACCTTTCATGGACTGGTGTTTCGCCGATGTTTGGCGGCAAACCCACTTATGAAGATGGAACGGAATTAACCCAAGACAGTACTAAAAGTTTCGCTAAGGCGCACTACGAACAACATGGAAAGATGTCAGGAACATTGTCAGTGGGTTCAGAAACATATTCAGTAAATGGACTTGGTCTGCGAGACAAATCTTGGGGTGCCAGGTATTGGCAGTCAATCAATTGGTACAGGTGGTTACCGATGATTTTTTCGGAAGATTTCGCAATGATGTTGTCGCTTATTTCAAGAGATGAACAAGATAATAACGTCAAAGCTTCGGGAATGGTTTTGGAAGGAAATGAGTACAAGCTTATTACTGACTGCACTGTTGAGTCCCAATGGGACGAGCATGGGTACCAAACTGGAATGGAGTGTTGGGCTGTGACAACCGAAGGTACAGAGTACAACATTTCCGGTGAGGTTATTTCACTTATTCCACTTCGAAATCGTCGAAAATCTCCCGATGGTACTGAACTCCAAACACGAATTACTGAGGCCATGACTAGGTATACATGCAATGGGCAAATAGGCATGGGAATGAGCGAATACCTTGATCAAATAATTCATGGAAAACCAAGCGGAGTTCCTACCAATGAGCAATGACACTGTTTTCGGAGCCGACTGGCTTGAATTACGGTTAGAGGAAATTCTCGGAATAACAGAAGTCTCCAAATTGATTAGATTATCTGGAGGAGCAAATCGGGAAACGTGGAGTTTTGAGGCTAGTACAAAAGAAAAATGTCAATCATTGATCATGCAAATAGACCGTGACGGGATGGATCGGCTTAATGGCACTTGTGAACGAGAATCCCGTATTCTTCAAATAGCGAAACTAAATGGCGTCCCTGTCCCGACAGTGGTTACTTCGGGTTTTTCTGGAGCTCCAGGTAGTAGAAGTTTCAGCATTACCGAGAAGATGCAAGGAGAAACGATAGCAAGAAAAATTCTTCGCGATACACAATGGCAAAAGGCAAGAGAGGGTCTCATTCACGATATGGCGAAAGCACTAGCAGCGATCCACAAGATAGACAAACGTCGATTTGTAGGAATAGAACTTAGTGACATCCGAGATCCCTTATTATCACTTACATCCATCTACGAGGCATTGAACGACCCACACCCAACTTTTGACTTTGCTTTTAGATGGCTGCGAGCGAATCAGCCTGAAATATCGGAATCCACCTTTGTTCATGGTGACTTTAGGTTAGGCAACCTTCTTATAGATAGTTCTGGACTTAACGCTGTTCTAGATTGGGAGATAGCCCAGTTCGGTGATCCAATTCAAGATCTTGGTTGGATGTGTGTAAGAGCATGGAGATTTGGGAATGATCAACGAGTTGCTGGAATAGGTTCATATCACGAATTGATTGATAGCTACGGTCAAGAAAGCGGGCGCAACGTTTCAACGACGACACTTCTATGGTGGGAAATATTCGGGACTTTACGTTGGGGAATTATATGCTTGCAAATGGGAGGGGACTTTCGAAAAGGGCGAACTAATTCTCTGGAAATAGCAGCCATAGGAAGACGCGTAGCAGAAAACGAATACGATCTTTTGCAGGCAATTAGGGAGGTAATTAAATGAACAATGTAGACATGTCAGACTGGGGTCTGCCTTCCCGAACGAATTACCCATATGATGCCCCATCAGCGATAGAACTTATTCAAGCAGTTGAAGAATGCATCACAGAAGAGGTCTTGCCTGGCTCAGCCGGAGCCACAAAATGGAAGTTGCGAATCGCTGCTAACGCATTAAAGATTGCTGTTAGAGAAATTGAAAGAGGAAATTCTCACAGAGATGCTCTTGAAACAATCTTCAATGACCTAGAAGTAATTGATGAACCTGATTTATCTAGAAAAATCAAAGAAGGCGACTATGACGACAGGTTTGAAATGCTTCAAGAAAAACTATTGTCCATTGTCGCAATGAAGTTGGAGGTTGCAAACCCTAGCTACTTTAAATCAGTCCAAAACCCTTAAGCATTATCAAGAATTTGAAGACAGTTTACGATTTTACGTAGATACAATTTGAGCGGGGAAGTTCTAGAAGGAACAATGGCAAAAATAGCTGTAATCGGAGCGGGTTATGTTGGGTTAACAACTGGTGCTTGCCTAGCTCACCTTGGGCATCATGTAACTGTTGCAGATAATGATAAGAACCGAATTGATGATCTTCAGGCTGGTAGAGTTCCTTTCTACGAACCTGGTCTTGACGAATTAGTAAGCAATGTCACCAAAACAAACAGGCTAAGATTCGTTTTGGGAGCTACGAATGCATCAAAAGATGCCGAGTTTCATTTTCTATGCTTACCTACTCCGGCAAATAATGATGGCAGTACTGATCTATCTTTCTTTGAAGCAGGCATCAGCGAAATCGCTTCGGTACTACAGCCAAACTCCATCGTTATTAACAAATCCACCGTTCCGTTAGGTACAGCAAAGAAAGTCCAGGAGGCTCTTGGAACCGATGGCATATTTGTTGTTTCAAATCCCGAGTTTCTATCTGAAGGAAATGCAATAAAGGATTTTCTAGAGCCAAGTAGAATAGTAATTGGGTCTTGTTCGACAGAATACTCTGAAAGAGTGGCAGGCCTTTATTCAAATATTGATGCCCCTGTACTAATGAGCAGTTGGGAGTCGGCTGAACTAATTAAGCACACTGCAAATGCATACTTAGCAATGAAACTAACTTTCGTAAACGAAATAGCGACCCTGTGTGAGATAACTGGAGCAAATATTGAGGATGTCACAGCCGGTATTGGTCATGACCCCAGGATAGGATCTGACTATATGAAAGCTGGCCCTGGCTGGGGTGGCTCATGCTTTCCGAAAGACAGTGCCTCACTTGCTCAAGTTGCGCGTTCATTTGGTTTTGATTTCACTCTGCTTGAACACACCATTGATTTGAATCAGAAGCATTTAGACCGAACGGCTGACAAAATTAAACAACTTGTTCCAAATAACTCAAAAGATAAAAGAGTTGCAGCATGGGGACTCACTTTCAAAGCCGGAACTGATGATCTTCGTTATTCCCCATCTATTGAAGTACTCAAAAGATTAGAAGCACAAGAATATGAAATATCTGCTTATGACCCAACTGTGAAAGACACCTTAATGCAACTGCCACTAATAGAGGTCACCGATAGCCCCTATGAATGCATTAACGATGCTGACGCGCTAGTGATCTTGACAGAATGGGATGAGTTCAAACAATTAGATATGGAAGTTGTTGCGCAATCAATGCGATCTGCAAACCTCATTGATACGCGAAATCTATATGATAAGAACGAAATGGAAAAGATTGGATTCACATATCTTGGGATGGGGGTATGATTTTCTTTTCCTCATAAAAATAGCGATTTCTTTTCTTTAAGCAATAACGTCTATACGTGAGCGAAATCCTGATGTTATGCATACTCGGTATTGGAATTGGTGGTTTCTACGCCATTCTTGCTACCGGCATTGTGGTCGGTCATAAAGGGTCCGGACTCATAAATCTAGACCAAGGTGCTTTGGCAATGTACCCGGCATACACATTCATCACCATGCGCGAGACAGGCGATATGTACTTCCCTTGGTTTGATTTCTTTCCAGGACCAATAGATATTCCGTACAAGTTAAGTCTTGCCTCAACAGGAGTTGGGCCACTTCCTTCTTTCTTGGCAGCTGTTTTTATGTCAATTCTCTTAGGTATTATCGTCCAGACTTTAATATTTGGCCCACTCAGGAATAAACCTCCAATATCAAAAATTATTGGATCTTTAGGAGCCTTAGTTTATTTGACTTCTCTGGCAAGCTATCAATTTGGTTCTAAATCAAGACTGGTTGATGGAATACTTCCTGAGGGTGTTTGGCGAAACCCCTTAGGCCTTGATGGTGGTATCGAATACAGCAGACTTCTACTTGCACTAATCGCAATCGTTATTGGTGGCGGATTAGCTATTTACTATAAACGAAGCAAAATGGGGCTAAGCACACGTGCCATTGAGGATTCAGAGATAGGTGGCACCCTTCTTGGCTTTTCAGCGAACCGAATTGCAACTGTAAACTGGCTAATCTCAACAACGATTACAGGAGTTGCAGGAATATTGGCACTCGACTTTGTAACACTTACCCCCACTCGATACACACTTTTTGTGGTGCCTGCTCTCGGTGCCGCACTATTTGGAAATTTAACAGCTACTGGGCTTGCAACAATCGGAGGAATATTCATAGGCGTATTCCAATCTGGTGCAGCAGGATTTACTCTTAAAGAATGGTGGCCTGAATGGATCCCAAGCGAGGGGTTACGTCAAGCTATCCCACTACTGGTAATCATTGTGATTCAATTCACAAAAGGATACAGATTACCTATTAGAGGAACACGATTCGCCGAGAGACAACCGCGAGCACCCACACCAGTTCGACCGAGAACGCTTTGCGTATCAATTGTCTGTATCAGCGCATGGATACTATTCACTGGTTCATCTGTCACCCAAGGACGTTTAATTACAAGCACTATTGCTGCGATTTTGATGCTTTCATCGGTAATCATAATTGGCTATTTAGGGCAACTTTCACTCGCTAATCTAACCTTTGCCGGTGTTGCAGCTTACCTTTCATGCAGATTAGCAGCGGACGGATCTACGTATGGATTTAGCGCATTCGCTCTAGAAGGACCAGGTCTTCCTTCACCATTCGCAATGGTCTTGGGAGTTTGTATTGCCGTAGCAGTAGGTATTTTGATAGCAATCCCTGCAGTAAGAATCAGGGGATTGCAACTTGCAGTTGTCACACTTGCAGGAGCTGTAGCCATTACAGAGATTGTCATGGGAAACGAATCACTGATAGGCAAAGGGGCCCAATCTAACCTTTCAGTCCCACCCCCACAGTGGTTCGGAATAGATATTACTGTTGACCCTTCAGTCAGTAGAGACCGACCAGCTCTAATTATCTTTTGCTGCATTTGGTTACTTATTTGCATATTTGCTGTTGTTGGAATCCGTAAAGGAGTTACAGGTCGAAAATTTTTAGCAGTACGTTCTAACGAAAGAGCGGCAAGTTCTGTTGGAGTAAACGTAGCTAATACAAAACTCTTAGGTTTTGGCATAGGTTCTGCACTTGCTGGAATAGCTGGTGTTCTTACCGCATACCAACAAACAGTTCTTCAAATCTCGACTTGGGATGCGTTATCAGGAATTGGAAATGTCTCACTTCTGTTTCTTGGAGGTGTTGGGCATATAGGTGGCGCAATGATTGGAGCAGCATTAACCCCCGCAGGGTTACTGTCAACGACATCCAGCGAAGGACAAATACTTCGTGTCACAGCATCAGGTGCTCTTATGATAGCAATAGCAATTTTTAGATCTGATGGTCTAATCTCATTAGCAGACCCGATAAAGAAAAAAACAATACAATTAAAATCCTCGTTATTAGACAGAACATCAAAGTGACTAACCATTCGAGAATGTTAGGGAGATAAATGCCAAAATTTGCACAACAACAAGCAGAAAAGACACCTAACTCAGTAGCGATGATTGATCCTTACAAATCGCTTACGTGGGAAGAAGTTGACGAAATAATAAATAGGGCAGCTAATATAATTCTCGGCAGCGATTTAGGTGTCAAGCGAAGAGTTGCAGTTTTTGCAGAAAATGCATCTGAAACGGCTTTAGCTCATCTTGGTGGTCTATTCGGTGGAGCATCTTCAGTCCCAGTCAACTTTCACTTAACTTCAGAAGAAGCAAGCTATATTCTCAAAGATTCCGAAAGCCAAATCTTATTTATAGATAACAAAACAGCTGATAGAGGAATAGCAGCAGCTAAAGAAGCAGGAATTACACAAGTTGTTGGATGGAATTGTCAAGAACACAAAGACGTCATTAACTGGGAAGAATGGCTGTTAACCGGATCAGCCGACCCATCTCCCGACGCAGTGACCCCACTTCCTAATTTACTTTATACATCTGGCACTACAGGTCTCCCTAAAGGTACGGAACTACCGCCGACAATGTTTGCTGGTGGATCAACAATGACTGAACACATTAAAGGACTTAGCCAAAGTGGCTTCGCCGAATTCGGAACACATCTCGTAGTAGGTCCGATGTATCACACAGGACCATTGTCAGGGATGCGACTCCTAACATTAGGAATTCCATCTGTCATATTAGGGAGATTTGATGCTGAAACGACTCTCGCTGCTATTGATAAATACAAAACAGAGTCTGCTCTAATGGTTCCAACACATTTCGTAAGAATGCTAGGCCTACCAGAAGAAGTGAAAGAGAAGTACGACGTTTCCTCAATGAAATTTGCGGCTCACACTGGAGCAAAATGTCCCGTTGATGTCATGCGTGAAATGATTGATTGGTGGGGTCCAATCTTCAGAGACGCTTACGGAGCAAGCGAAGTTGGAACAGTTTGTGCAATCACAAGTGAAGAATGGCTGGAGAACCCAGGGTCCGTAGGAAAAGCAATTCCGCCTTTCACAGCCTATGTGTTAGACGAGGACCTCAATGATTTACCAGTCGGAACAGAAGGAAGACTATTTTTCCGTGATTCAACTGGTCGAGGAATAATCTACCCCAACGACTCTGAAAAGACTGCCCAAGCAAACCCTGAACCAGGCTTGTTCACATTAGGAGAAATCGGGTACATGAATGAAAACGGGTACGTATTTATAACTGACCGTTTCAGCGATATGGTCGTCTCAGGGGGTGTCAATCTCTACCCTGCTGAAGCAGAACAAGTACTAATTGATCACCAGGAGATAGCAGATGTAGCTTGCATCGGCATTCCTCACAAAGACTTAGGCGAAGAACTAATCGCCCTAATTGTGCCCACGGACCCAACTTCCCAATTAAACATGGAGGAGATAACGAAGTGGCTTCGAGAGAGATTAAGCCACTATAAGTGCCCACGGTCATACAACACAGTTCCAACGCTACTTCGCAATACCATGGGAAAAATCAACAAACGAAAGCTTCGAGATGCTTACCTCAATGGTGAGTTGGCTTAATTTTCGAAACAAAAACAAGATAGGTAGCGATGACTAAATTAAATGTACTTGTAGACCAACCTTCAGAAAGAATTCTTAGATTTACACTTAATAGACCAGAAAAGAGAAACGCACTTAACGACGAAATCCGGAACGAACTATTTCAGGAGCTCCGAAAGGGGGATAGAAAAAAAGATATATCAGTCATGATCATCCGTGGATCTGGTGAGGCATTCTCTGCTGGTTACGACCTGTCTCAACCCAATAATGCAGTGGAACGTTCAATTGCAAAAACTGATGGTTGGTGGTCACGACACGTTGTCAATAACTGGTTCGAAATTTGGGATATGTCAACACCCGTAATAGCTCAAGTACATGGATGGTGTCTAGCAGGCGGGACCGAACTGGCAAATGCATGTGACCTCATATACGTAGCCGACGATGCAAAGATAGGGTACCCACCAGTTAGATTGATGTCACCGCCCGACATGCAATGGCAAACTTGGATGATGGGTATGAGAAGAGGAATGGAAGCACTGTTAACTGGCGACCACATGACTGGTCTCGAAGCAGTGTCTTCTGGTATGGCGAATAGATCATTCCCTGAAAGCGACCTTGACAATGGTGTTCTCAAAATTGCTGAACGAATTGCAAAAATACCAAATGACCTTCTCGCACTCAATAAAAGAGCTGCGCATCGAGCCATGGAAGCGGCAGGAATACGAAACGGAATTAGAGCAACTGCGGACATACAAGCTCTCGGATTTCACCAAAACTCTTCCAAGGAATATATGGGCAGCCTAGGACAAAGGGACCTTAAAGAGAGTCTTAGCGAAAGAGATAAAAAATTCGGCGATTACAGAGAAGAAAATTAACTCAACAAAAAGTTTACGAATTCATTACATTTCTTAAGAAATTTCCTATTTGGCTTCTAATCGGATAGTTTTATGACCACTTATTGATTAGTGACGATTGTCACACGATAATCAATAAAATTAGCAGTTCAACAAATGTTGGACTTTGGAATAGAGGGGGAGGACCCTTGAGAAAAAGCAAATTATTAAAGCTTCTCTCAATTATCTTCGCATTTGCCTTAATCGCAGGAGCCTGCGGTGGAGATGACGACGATAGTGGGAGCAGCAGTGATAGCAGCGTCTTAGGTGAAGATAGCTCAGAAGAAGAGGCATCTGCCTCAGCTTCAGAACCAGCTGAAGAAGAAGCTGAGGAAGAAGAAGCTGAAGAGGAAGCAGCCGAAGAGGAAGCAGCTGGAACAGCTGATGACTCAACTATGGGTGATGGTGCTGAACTTTGGGAATCAATCGTTGATGCTGGCGAAGTAGCAGCTGACGAAAGCCTTGAGCCAATCCTTATCACACTGGTAAACATTGAAGGTACTCCAGTAGGATCCTTCCCAGAAATCCGTGAGGGTGCTGAAGCAGCCGTCAAAACAATCAATGAAACAATGGGTGGCCTTGACGGACGTCCATTCGAACTTGATTCATGCGTACATGGACTAGATCCAAACGAAGCAACCGCATGTGCAAACGAAATTGCCGATGCGCAACCAAACTTGCATATCCAAGGTATTGACTTCTTCAACCCACTGCTATGGCCAACAATTGTAGGTGCTGGACTTCCAGTTCTACAAACAGTGCCAATCTTCATTGAAGATTTTGATACTGAAGGTATTCTCTCGACTGAAGGTGGATGTGTTTCTTCATTCCCAACAGCCATGGAATACGGCGTTGAAGTTCTTGAAGCTGACAAGTACGTAATCATTTACTCTGATACAGCTCCAGGACTAGTCTGCTATGACGACACTGAAAGAAGAATGATTCAGCAGCTCACCGATGAAGGAAAGATCGGACAAGATGACTGGGTCGGTATTTCAGATGCCTCTGGAGACCCAACAGACAATGATGCTGTCGTTCAACAAGTCCTCGACTTCATTGAAGGCTCATCTAACCCATGGGTTTACTTCGGAATCCAAGCTTCAGACTGTAACGAAATACTTTCTGCCCTTCAAGCCAATGGCTATCCAGGTGGAATTGTTGCATCAGGTTCATGCCGTGATGATTCAGTTCTTTCAAACCCTGCATCCGCAGGCGTTCACTTCGGAAGCAATTTCGGAATCACCGATAGACCAGACCTTTGGTCAGACTACAAGATCAAGTACACCGACTGGAGAGACGCAAGCTTTGACCGCTACGGCCCAAGCGTACCTGACTCTGCATTCCTTGAAACAGCTCATGATGTTGTTATAACTGGTCTACTACAAATGATCATGTTTACCGGTATGGGTGGAGACATTGACAATGACCCAGAAGGTTTCATTGATTTCATGGCAGCTCAAAGTAATCTGCACAGAGCTGGACTTGAAACTTCCTTGAACTGCACAAACAACTCTGACGAATTCGTCTCAGTTTGCGCAAAGGACATGAATTACTACATCTGGGATGGACCAGGAGGACAGTTTGAATACGGCCCTCTAGGACCTAACAACCTAGACGCTGCAGAGCTTATCCTAAGAGCTGCAGAAGGTAACCCTCGACAATAGGGACCGAAAAGATTATTTAGCTAAAAGCTAAAAGCTAAAAAGTAGGTAGCGGCGCAACTCAAGAGTTGCGCCGCTACTTCATTAAGGCTATAAATTTAAAACGGGCAGTTAACTTCACAAGTTATGTCTGTGTAGCAAAAGGTAAATTAGAATCGGGGGAATCTATGTCGGCACTACTTGTGGCGTTAATCGCTGGCATCGGAGCAGGCGCTCTATATGCCATGTTGGGCACAGGAATCGTTGTTGCATTCAGAGGGTCTGGGGTTATCAACTTTGGTCATGGAGCAGTAGCCGGATACACGGCCTACTCTTTTCACGAATTGAGAGTGACAGGGAGCCTTTACCTTCCGTGGTTTGACCCTATTCCAGAGTTTGGTTTTCTGAAGACACTTAAAATTAATAACCTTCCTGTACGAATTGATATTTTCGACGTTACTGACCCCATATCTGGAAAACCCAATCTCGCCCTGACAGTACTGGTTTGCCTTCTGATGTCAGCTTTCTTAGGCCTACTGATGCATTTCTTGGTATTCAGGCCTCTACGGAATTCTCCTACTCTTGGAAAGGTAATCGGATCAATCGGTGTTTTCCTTTATCTGAGTTCAATGATGGCTGTTCACTTTGGCGGACAAAATCGTTACGACGCAGGTTTTTCTGGCTTCAATAGCACAGCTGGCGCAGTAGAGAATTTCTTAGGCTTAGGTAGAACAATCCCAAGATCAAACTTTTATCTGTTTGGCGCAGCAATAGTGATGTGCGTGATTGTTTGGGCCCTATATCGCTTCAGTAGATTCGGGATTTCGACTAGGGCTGCTGACGAAAACGAGAAAGGCGCAGCTCTACTTGGTTATTCACCCCAATTTCTGGCAGGAGCGAACTGGGTTCTAGCCTCAATTACAGCCGGTGCCGCTGGGATTCTTTTTCTTCATAAAACACAGCCAGCACAAATCGCTTTATTCGTTGTTGGTGGATTGGGAGCAGCTTTATTTGGCAACCTCACCTCCATACCAGGTGCAACAGCTGGCGGGCTAATAATCGGGATGGTGGCTAGCGGTGGCGTTGAAATAACAAATTACGATTGGTGGCCAGAAATACTTCCACCCAGCGGAGTGAGAAACTTCGTACCGCTTCTTGCGATCATTCTTGTTCTATATCTTCGAGGAGACAAACTCCCAATCAGAGGTTCTATTAGCATCGGTAGGCAACCAAGAGCGCCCAAAACTAACAACGTCTCGATAGGTGTTATTGCCGCATTAGGTATCGCTCTTTTGCTTTCAAACATTTTCGTATCTAAATGGGAAGCTGTCCTCACGACTACGCTTATTGCAATCATATTCATGTACAGCTTGACAGTATTGATAGGTTTCCTGGGTCAGATATCTCTGGTTCAATGGAGTATTTCAGGTTTGGCCGCTTATGTGATGATCCGATTGATGGCTGACGGCGAAAAGATTAGAGAAACAGATTTTGTTACGAACTCAGGTTGGGGTTGGCCAACAGTTTTAGCTTTCGTAGCTGCCATAGTCGTAGCGATAATTTTCGGACTTCTGGTTGGGCTTCCCGCTTTGAGGATTAGAGGAGTGCAGCTTGCCGTGGTAACCATTGCCGCAGTGATTGCGGTTGAGAATCTTCTTTTAAGAAACCCTCCACTTATGGGTGACGGTTCAGTTTCTGTTAACCCAACACCATCGCCAAACTGGTTTGGTCAGTATGTTGGAGGATTTAATCCGAATACTGCCAGAACTGATTACTGGAAATTTAGTCTCTTTCTAATAATCATTGCAGGACTAGTTGGAGTAGGTGTTGCTAACTTACGCCGAGGCCAAATAGGCAGACGCTTCCTAGCGATTCGAGCAAATGAACGTGCAGCCGCAGCTGCCGGTATAAATGTAGCAAGAATGAAACTTCTAGGATTCGGAATATCATCTGCAATTGCTGCGATAGCAGGTTGCATGATTGCCTATAAACTCCCAGGGTTACAAACAGATCAATTTGAAATATTTGGTGGTCTCGCATTGCTAGCTTTTGCTTACCTCGGTGGGATAACAACTGTGTGGGGTGCAATAGTTGGTGGCTGCCTAATAGCTGGCGGATTACTTCCAGAGTTCCTCGGTGTTCACTTTGAATCCATTGATACTGGACTAATAAACGCCGTTGGAGCAATTGGACTAGTTGTAAACGCCAAAGTCACTAACGGAGAGGGTGTAGCACTCCTTCAAACTGACTTAGGTAAGAATACATTAGCGATGTTACGAAGACCCCCTGACGATGAAAGTAGCGAAAATCTTAACGATGAAGAGGCGAAGGTATGACAAACATTTTGGAAACTAAAGACTTAACAGTTACCTTTGGAGGTCTAAATGCCTGTGACCATGTAGATCTTGCGGTACCAACAGGGAAATTTGTAGGCTTGATAGGACCCAATGGTGCTGGAAAGACAACATTTATCGATGCAATAACAGGGTACGTCCCTACTTCAGCAGGCAAGGCAGTTTTTGATGGTGCTGATATAGGAGAAATGAAACCACATGAAAGAGCGCAGAACGGCTTGGTCAGGACATTCCAATCATTAGAACTATTTGAAGATTTATCTGTAAGAGACAACCTTCTCGTAGCGGCATACCCCACTCGCTGGTACACGTTCATCTCAGACATGTTTCATCTCACCAAACGAGATGAGGATATTGAATCTCGAGTCGACTGGGCACTAGATATTATGGGTTTAAATGATGTCGCTGAATCAATGCCAACAGATTTACCTCATGGCAGGAGAAAATTGGTTGGTGTCGCTAGAGCTTTAGCAGCTAGACCTAAACTCATTCTTTTAGATGAGCCTGCTGCTGGGTTGGATACTGCTGAGAGCCAAATTCTCGGTGGTCACCTCCGAGAGTTCCTCAATCATGATATGTCTGTCTTCCTGATTGACCACGATATGGGGCTCGTTCTCAGCGTTTGCGACTATATCTATGTTCTTGACTTTGGGAAAATAATTGCTTCTGGTACTCCCGCAGAGATCCGAGAAAGTCCAGCAGTTAAAGCAGCTTACTTGGGCGAACAAGCTGGAGAAATTCAAGCTCAAGAAGGCGAACGAATGAGAGGCCAACAACAAGAAACAGGTGAAGATAGTGACTAATTTAACCACAGAATCATCATCAGAAACTATGTCTGATAATAACCACCTCGTAGAAATAGAGAACCTTTCTGCTGGCTACGCGGGTGTTGCCGTTATTCGCGACGTGAACCTTCACGTCGCAAAAGGGGAAGTCGTTGCTTTGCTCGGACCAAACGGGGCTGGGAAAACAACAACACTTTTAACTACCTCAGGACTTCTAAAGGCACTCGAGGGATCTGTTACTGTTCTCGGCGAGCCATCAAATTTCAGCGCCCCTCACAAGACAGCAAGACTTGGTTTAGCCCATGTTCCTGAAGACCGATCCCTATTTTTCGGGCTAACCGTTCAAGAAAACTTAAGACTAGGTTTACGAGGAAAACGAAGTGAGCAAAACGCAGGCTACGAAGCTGCTTTAGACTTATTACCTGCTTTAAGGCCCTTGATGAATAGAAGAGCTGGACTCTTATCAGGCGGAGAACAACAAATGCTTGCTATGGCAAGAGCTTTAGTATCTAATCCAAAAGTTCTTCTAGTCGATGAAATGAGTTTGGGATTAGCTCCAATTATCGTTGAAAGACTCCTACCAATCGTTAGAGACATCGCAAATGAAACAGGTGCAGGAGTCCTAATTGTTGAACAGCACGTTCACCTGGCACTCGAAGTAGCTGACCGAGCTTATGTTATGAGCCATGGAGAGATTGTATTGGAAGGTTCGGCCGAGGAACTCATTGAAAGACAAGACCTCTTAGAAGCAAGTTACCTTGGTGGAGAAATCGACGAGGAGACATCATGAACCATAACCGTTTACTTGCCTACGCTCACTTGCTATTGGCAAGCGGCTACCTCATCTTCACTTTGGTGGGCCCATGGGCTAAGCGAGGCGAAGGCTACGGTGTCTTTAGTAGCGACGGAGGAACGGGATTTGGGGTCGTAGGATTTATTCTTGCTGTAATTCTCGTCATCCTAGCTATCTTTAGAATAATCGGCAGGTCTGAGGTGGTCCGAGGACTTGGCGTTGAACAATTGACATTGGTCGTCGGGGTTGCAGCATGGTTGAATCTCATCTGTTTCATAGTTGGATGGCTACCTATCTTTGAGTATGGAGAAGGACGCCGGAGAGGTGTTCCCGGAACCGGTTGGGGTGTTGTAGGTGCTTATTTCACCGTTTCACAGATTCCTTTGCTCCTCTCCCCTCTCACACTAGGGATACCAAGTCCAAGTAAAGGTATAAAGCCACTTGATGATAGTAAACGTCAACTCTTTTCACTATCTACAGTGATTTGCGGTGCGGGCTTAATGATATTCCCCTACCTCGCCTGGGTAACGAGTGGGTCAATAGAATTATCAGCCTTTGACGGCAGAAATGGGAATCCTACTTCCGGACCTCGATTTGGCTACTTACTATTCGCAATTGGGGTAACCCTAGTGATTGCAGGACTCATGCGACTGCGACCAAAAGGGTTGGCTGAACCTGGACCAAATCTTTTACTGTCCCACTGTCTCCTTGGAGCTGCGGTTTTGGCTTTAACCATGCCATTAGGAATTGTTATTTCTTGTCTGCAAAGAAGTGGGCTTGATATAGGAATTGGAACTTGGTTGACCCTTGCTACTTGCTTAGTCTTAATTAGCCTACCGATTATGGAGAATCGCTCAAGGAACGCAGTCGGAGTTTAGCTCTATACGTTTACCAGGTGTCAATCATTGGTCGTTTCTTACCAGTACGTTTCGTTGCTTGGCCTGCAGCACGTAAGGCAGTTGTGATCCATTGCCGAGAGTTCTGAGGGTCGATCACATCGTCTATCTCGAAGTGGTCTGCCATGCTCAAACCTCTTCCGGCGTCATACATTCGTGCAACTAATTTCTGATACTTTTCTTCACGTTCTTCAGGGTTATCTATGGCTTCAAGATCTTTTTTGTAACCTAATTTGACTGCTCCCTCTAATCCCATTCCTCCGAATTCTCCTGTAGGCCATGAGATAGTAAACATAGGGAATTTGAATCCTCCTGAAGCCATAGCTTGAGCACCAAGCCCATATGCTTTCCGTAACACGATTGTTCCGGTAGGAACTGAGACTGACCTAGCATTCACAAACATCCTACTAACATGCCTGACTAGAGCTGTCTTCTCAGCTTCTGGACCAACCATGAAACCAGGTGTATCGCATAAGCTAATTATTGGTAAATCATACGCGTCGCATACTTGCATAAACCGAGCTGCTTTATCTGCGGCATCCGCATCTATTGCTCCACCAAGATGACTTGGGTTATTAGCTATCACACCAACTGGCTTTCCTTCTACACGAGCTAAGGATGTAATAATACCTGTACCAAAATGTTCCCTCAGCTCAAGAACAGAGTCTGTATCAAAAAGTACTTCTATGACTTTACGAATGTCATAGGAACGTAGCCTATTCTCAGGCACTAAGTGTCTAAGGATCCGCTGATCTTGAGCATCCCAATCACTGATTTCGCCCTGGAAATATGATAAATATTTCTTAGCTACCTGCACTGCTTCTAGCTCATCTTGCACACAAATATCTACTACCCCATTTGTTTTCTGGATATCTGACGGTCCAATTTCTGATGGATCATAAGTTCCCAATCCGCCGCCTTCTATCATCGCTGGCCCACCCATTCCAATATTTGCATTCTCTGTCGCTATTATTACATCGCAACAACCAAGAATCGCAGCGTTTCCAGCAAAGCAATACCCTGAAGCGATACCTATCAGTGGAACTTCTGCTGATAGTTCAGCCCACAAGCCAAAAGCCAAGCAGTCTAGACCAGCGACTTGAACACCGTCTGTATCGCCAGGCCTTCCACCTCCGCCTTCGGTGAAGAAAATAACAGGTAATTTCCATTTTTTAGCAATTTCAAATAGTCGGTCTTTTTTTCTATGGTTCTGCCCTCCCTGTGTTCCCGCTAGAACCGTATAGTCATACGAAATAACCACACATTGTGTTTTGCTTTCATGAAATAGTTCTGAATTCACTTCGCTTAGTCCACCCACCATTCCATCAGCTGGGGTATTTAGAATCAGGTCTTCGACTGATCGACGTTTTCGCTGAGGAGCGATAACTAGCGGTCCATACTCCAGCAAATCACTGTTATCAGTGAGGTCGCTAATATTCTCTCGAGCAGTTCGTTGCCCTTTATCGTGACGTTTCCTAACGGCATGTTCTCGGGCATGGTCTTGCCCGATCTCATGTCGCTCAAAAACCTCCTCAAGGTCTGGGCGTATATAATTCAGATCGATATCTTGAACGCCCTTTTCTTTGCCGGACTCAACTTCTTTTTCTATATAGGAGAGCAGAACCTCTGACTGTTCTACCGTTTGGCCTATCTCTATAAAAACTCGAGTTACTTCTCCGCCCATTGTAGCTAGAACTTCATGTTCCATTTTCATGGACTCTAACAACGCTACTCTTTGACCTTCAGCTATTTCGTCACCAACTTCAACATCAACAATTAAAACTGTTCCCTGTAGAGGAGATTGTAGGTTAGAGGACACCTATCAGCTTTCGTCAGACTACTTTGGAAGTTGATTCGTATAAGTAGGAAGATCGAAGTAATCCCGCCACAAGACAATTTCTTCGTCTTTAATTTCAAATATGCCAGCACAAGGCATTTCAACCCATCCATGAGGCCATAAGAACTTATCTAGCCGTTCGTTCATAACGATGAAATCCGAAGCTGTCTGACGGATTGTAATCCAATCTATTTCTGCGCATCTCTCCATCATTGGCTCAAGTTGGGCATAGATTGCTTCACGTCCGAATACTTTCCCCATTGGGACATTGTCATATTCGCAATTTTCCGAAAGTAACGAAGTTGCCCCTGCTAGGTCTTTCTTATTAATCAGATCAATAAATCCCGTGACTATCTGCTCAGGTGTTTTTTCACTCATGGTGCCTCACCGTCCCATCGGTCCCAATGAAGAACTGTCTCTAGGGGTGGCCTCTTCGCGGGCTTAAAGTCTGTGCCTTTAGAATATCCGCAGGTGATTAGGGCACATTGGGTATAGCTTTGATAATCAATGCCAAGGACTTCTGCTGCTTGCTCTTCAAACATCAAATGTATAGTTGTCCAGGCTGTGCCTAATCCTCTTTCTCGAGCTGCGAGCATAAAGCTCCATGCTCCGGGAAGTATCGACCCTAGCATCGCTGCCGAAGCCATTGATGGAAGCCCTTCAAAGCGGCCGGGAAGAATCGGTATCATCATCACAGGAACTTTCTCAAAATTTTCAGCAAGGTACGTTGCGGAATTCAACACTCGACTCTGCTGGGATACCCGGTCTTCGTCAACGCCTTTGTAAGCTGTCTCTACGTTCCCTTCCATTTGGGTGTAGAGCTCCCAACCTTGTTTATACAATGCCGCTAACGCCGCTCTTTGGTCTGGGTCGGTGACCACAAGCCATTGCCAACTCTGTGAATTAGACCCTGTAGGCGATTGAATAGCAGCTTCCAAACACTCCTTTATGATTTCTGGTTCTACAGGCTTATCAAAGTCCAGACGCTTACGAACAGCTCTAGTCGTAGCAAGGACTTCATCCACTGATAGATTGAGTTTCATAATTTCTCCTTAA
>CETY01039269.1_pt1 | contig 20122 bp, 23 predicted proteins | sample 361551 | NCBI WGS metagenome assembly CETY01 (sample SAMEA2623135, study PRJEB7988) | marine metagenome | biome: marine biome (ENVO:00000447); feature: deep chlorophyll maximum layer (ENVO:xxxxxxxx); material: "saline water (ENVO:00002010), including plankton (ENVO:xxxxxxxx)" | depth 45 m | reverse complement strand
ATAAAATTAAGGCACTTGTAGATAAAGCAGTTGAAGAAAAATTAAAATTGATTGTTGAAAATGTTAATACCGACACTATGCTACCAGAGGAAAACAAAATAAATGAGATTAAATATATTGATTTATGTTCTGGTATTGGTGGATTTAGAATTGCTTTAGAGAGTATAGATAATATACATTCTAAATGCGTGTTATCTGCAGACATTAAACAAGATGCTATAGATACATATAATTTAAACTTTAATGAAAATAATCAAATAACTGATATATATACGTTAAAGAATGAAGATATAAAACCATTTGATTTATTATGTGCTGGATTTCCTTGTCAACCTTTTAGTTCAGCAGGCCAAAAAAAAGGGTTTTCAGATGAAAGAGGGGGTATGATATTCAAAATTATTAATATCTGTAAATATCATAAACCCCGATTTGTAGTATTAGAAAATGTATATAACCTAATGACACTTGAGAAAGGAAATTGTATAAAAAAAATAAGACAATTATTTGAGGATATTGGATATAATGTTAATTATAAAAAATTAAACTCATCTAATTTTGGATGTGCTCAATCACGTGAAAGAGTTTATATTGTTTGTACTAAAGACAACACATTTAATTTTGAGGATATAAAATACAAACCGAAAGTTAATCTTAATAGTATAATTGATTATGCGAATAAAGATACCACAATTGACCCAACATTTTCTAAAAAAATATTACAACTTCATAAAGAATCCCGAATATTTGGATGTAAAATTGGAGACAAGCGCGGGGGTAAAAATAATATTCACTCTTGGGATATAGGTTATAATGGTAACTTAACTAAGGATGAAAAGGAACTAATGAATAAAATTATGTTGAATAGAAGAAAAAAACATTGGGCCGAAAAGAAACAAATTACATGGATGGATGGAATGCCTCTTACATATGAAGAAATAACGACATTTTATAAACATAATAATTTGAAGAATATGTTAGATAATTTAGTTGATATGAAATATTTGAGACTGGAGAAACCAAAAGATTTAGTAGATGGAAAAAGAAAATATAAAGAAGAATTACCGGAAGGTTATAATATTTGTAAAGGTAAATTAAGTTTTCCTATTAGTAAAATATTAGACCCAAATGATATATCACCTACATTAACTGCAACAGATTCACATAAATTAGCTGTGATTATAGATGATAATACTATAAGAAACCTATCATCAACCGAAATGAAAAAAATGTGTGGATTTCCAGATTCATTTATTGTTCCTAATCACGTTAATTATGGAGATTTATTTGGAAATATGGCAACACCGCCTGTAATTAAAGAAATATTTGAGGGTTTACTAAATTGTAATTAAAGAACTATTTGAGGATGTAATTCATTAAACTGTTGAATTATCTTATTAATAGTTCTTGTTTTGTTTTCTTGTGTGTTATAGGGTTCATCTGGGCATTGATTAATCGCCTTTACTATTTGATTTATGAACATAGTTGGTGTTTTATATGAAGCATTCATATCATTGAAACAACAAGGACGTATATTACACCAATTACCTTTCTTAACTTGTAATGGGATTGGGTATTTCCCCCCATAATTCATAATTTCCCAAACATTACATAACTTGAAATCTGTTATTGTTATAATTCTATCTTCCAAGTTATATTTAAATATTAAGTATTGTGTTCTATACATTTTTTTTTCAAGATCGCCTTCTAATTGTGAAATATAACTATTGAAGTTAGATATATCAAAATTAGGCGTATCTTGAAAACATTTTAATTCCCACTCCCATATCTGGTTAATGTCCCGCGCCGGGGCGGCGTCGAACCAACGCCTGACCGCGTCCGTATCTCCCTTATGAAGGAAGTCTCTTAATACGTGAATTGGGATTTCCTGACCACCCGTGCACGACGATGCCCATATCTTTGAATTATAGAAGTCAGGGGATGCTTGTTTAGGTCCTTCTTCAAATGTAGGAATATAATTCTTTATAAACGGATAGAGAATATTTTCCATACAATCTCCAACTATATTACAGTTCTCCAGTTCTCCTGAACGTTTTTCACCACTTTCTAAAGTGATTGTAAAACCAATATTGATTTTACAACCAATTAGTGATTCGCAAATTGTTTTTATTTTAGGTGTCTCAGGATCAGAAGACATATTGTGTTCTTTAAGTATAAAAATAGGTACTCATTCTTAATCATTTTTTTATAAATGAATGGATGGAATCGTTATTAGATGAGAATGATAAAAATTTACTAAGAGAAATAGATAACTATCCTGGAAATCAAATCCCCCAAAGGATTTTGGATAAAATTTAAATAATTGTTTATAATAAATGACAGAATATTTAATACATATTCTTAAAGAAAACTTTGATTCAAACAACGATAAAAATGAGAATAAATCTAATTCTTTAAACATATTGATTGCGCTTATTCATATCGCAATTGCATTATTTGCAATATTTTTGTCGTTCAAACGGAATAATGGGTTTAACATATTAAGTTTTTTGGCAGCATTGTTATTTCCAATAATATACTGTTTGTATGCATTGGCCGTACCCGTATAAATTCTGAAGATGGATTTAAATAATTAATTATTGAATAAAACATTAACTTTAATCAATTATCTTTCTTTTTAGAGCCAATTCTTCCATAAAACTTAATTTTGTTTTATTTTTTTCATTATTTTGAGCATTTAAATTAATTTTTTTCAATTTTATTGGTTCTTTTTTGTCTAAATAAGCTTGGTTTCTTTTTAATCGTGATATTAAAGTATTGTTTTTTTCCTGATTAATTAAATCAGATAATTTCTCTCTAATACCGGACAACCATTGCATTTTTTCACCAGTATCGTCGTGTTCAAACTTTTCAGGCATACAAGCATAGAGTGCTCTCATTTCTATAATATCAAGTCCAGCAAATGAGTATTTAAACCTGAGATCAGCTAAATGAGTCAATGCTATTTGATTTGGATCCATATGAACAAGCCATAACACCCTATTTCTCATTAGACGAACGGCTAATTCCTTTTTCAAACCTTTTTCCATTAAAATATCAACAGATGCACCAGAATAGATATTTTTGGGAATAATCTTTTGCTGTATTTCAAGTGCTTCAATATTTTTCAAAAAATTGTCATTCTTCCAAGCCTCCTCTTTTTCTTTCTCTTCTTCAACATATTTTGGGTGATTTTTGATGAATTCATCCCAGCGTTCCACCTCTTTTATGTTTTCATGACTATCAGATTCAGAAGCAGCTTTGATAGCATTTTTTAAGAATTCTTTAGCATCTTGGTATGAAACCATTTCCGATATAGGCTTGATACCAGCGTTTAACAACTGAGATTTCAAAACCTCTATTTGTTCAAGCAATTCTTTGTCTGTTATGTTATACGTATTTGTAATATTAGGTATTCCAAATGTAGATGATTGACTTGTCTGGCTATTTATAGCAATAGCATTATTCGTTTTTTGTTTTTTCCCCAATATTTTTCTTACTTGTTCTCTATATATTTCCATATTTCTAGCTTTTCTTAAATGAATTAGATTTTCAGGAGTCTTTGCTTCTTTCGGGTTTTTTAGATACATTTCAGACAAAGCTATGTTAGAATACGTTTCTTTGTTACTCATATACTATCCAATATAATTTGATAGATAATGCGAATTAAAATCTAATTAGAATTAATCAAATGAATACGCATAAAGATATTGTAAATAAGCGTAAATGCGTTCATATCTACAATAATATGGAGCAAACAGCGGATAACATAAATGAATATCGTTATGGATATGCTATAGAATCTTATAACAATATAAATATGGAATCAAAAGATGTTAATGGTGAATCTGAAATTGTATTAGAAACGCCATTACAAAGTACTAATTCGGGAAATTATTCTAAGTTGTATCAAGATAATTTGAATTTTGATGAACATAAGGATTTAAAAATATTTGGGAATGAGGATACAAAGGATATATATGATGGGGGTAGTAAATTTTGGAGAAATCCCAATAAAGATGAACTAAAAGAGAACAAGAATATTAGCACAGACTCTACAAAATCAACTTTTGAGGCTGGAAAAGAATTTTGGGAGAATCGACCATTGATTTCACCCAAAAAGGAAGATTAAATCTTTTTAGGCGCTGCCACCAACATTCTGGCGGAATAGTGTAGCTTCATAAGCTTCTACTTCACGAGCATAGCGGACCTTATCATCTTCAGCGAGCTGAGTGAACTCAGCCTTCTTAGTCTGGCTGAGCTTACCCCAATCCTTAGCCATCTTCTTAATGATATCAGCGAAGGCCGCATCCTCAGGTAGGGAATCCTTTACAGACTTGCGGTTCTTTTCACAATAAAGCATGTAGCCCGACTTAGGGCGCTTAGGGTGATTCTTATCCTTGAACTTCTTGATACGAATCGAATCATCAATGAACTTTTCTTCAAACTCCTTCTTTCTATCAGGAGCTCCGAGTTCATCACAAAGATGATCAATAAGCTTTACATGCGAAGCACGAATCGTTTCCATAACACTGCGACAAGCAAGGTAATACTCACGGTGGGCCATTTTGTCTATATATATAATTATAGAGTAGTCCTTATACTCTGAAAGCGTTTTTGTACATACCAAAAATATAATCTATTGGAAGATCAAGTTTTTTAGACATACCAATAATTTCTTCAACTAATTTATCATTTTGTTCATTATATATAGCATTTTCACCAAACATCAAATAATATGTATAGGCCCACGGAGTTGCATTTGTTTCCATTGTATGTTCTATCGTATTATCGCAAGATTCTTTACATGAATTCATTCTTAAAAAGGTAATAGCGTCTTCATTGGAAGATATGTTAGAATATAGTTCCATCAATCTGTCTGGATATTCAGAACGTATAAACAGCCTATTTCCATTCATTGTAATATTGAATCCTTTAGCAAGATTCTTTAACCAATTACCGTTATCGGTTTCTTTAATATGGACCTCTATGCATTCAATTCTATCAAACAAATTCTCATATTGCTTATTTTTAACACGTAACATATTGAGATTGTTCCTATCAGAATTAAGATCCATGTTATCTATTTCTGATTTCACAAGCTCGAGAAGTACATTTACGTCATTTAGTAATTTTTGTATAGCATTTAGCTCATTCTTATTAAAGTTTCTCGACACCAATTCTGTTAAAATGTCTTTGTAAACATACACGTATACAGACCATTTTCTTGATTCTGATAATCTCAATGTTTGGATTTTTGCTAAATTATTAGTTATAATTCGAATAGCATCTTCTACACTTGTTTCTTGAGAGATGTCATCTAAATCGTTTTGAGATTGAATCAATTTGGGAATATTAATATTTGATACTAGTTCGGTTAATAAGGATTTGTATAAAGGGCTTGAAGCAATTTTAGACATACCTGATAATACAGTATCTGCAAAATCGGGATAATCATAAAACAAAATATGAGAATATTTTCCAAGTGATTCTTTATCTTTCTTGGTGATTTTGGTACATTCTCTAATAGTTGATTTAAAAGCGTATATCTTATCTTCAGTATTATGGTCGTCTATATCTAAATCATCTCTTAAATAGTCAATTTCTAACAAGTGTTTACAGTTCTTAATTGCTTCTGTCATAATTTGTGATTTTGTTTGGGGTATATCGCATGTTAACATACTCATTAATCTTAACTAATAAAAATGATTTGATAATAACTAAAATTTTAAATAATAACCAAACTATGCTTTTGACTAAATTGAAAGAATCTTTGAGTAAAGGACAGATTCCTTTAATACACGGGCCACATGGTTCGGGTAAAACAACTGTTATCAAAAAAATATTCAAAGATTGTATATTTCATCTATTTTGTCCGTTAGAACCAAATGAATGGGAATCTATGACACATGGGATATCAAATAATCCAAAACAAGTTGTAATTATTGATAATTTAGAAGGAGCTGATTCAATAACTCTCAAACAAATCACTCAATTTCTTACAAAAAAGAGTAAAAACACCATTATGGTTTTGATTTGTGTAGATCCTTACATCAATAATTTGAGAACATTAAGGTCTAAATTACAACTGATTCCAATGCCAGCAATTAATAAAGCAGATGCAATATTACAAGCTGAAAAACTTGGAGCATCACAAGAAGTTTTATCCAATATTGTAAAGAATGGTATTACTGACTATCGATTATTGGAGAATTTAGCTATACATGGTGGAACATCTTATGATTCACAAACAAATATTGCTATTAGGAGTCCATTTAAAGGATTCAGCTGGTTACTTGGACAAAAGAATAAGGCAAATTTGGAATCAGTTGTAGAAGACAATCCATATTTCTATTCTTGTGGAATATTTACAAATTATACAAAAGTGTCCAATAATATTGATACAATTCAGCAATACTCCAAACATTTATCGGATATAGACCATTTGAGTTTTGATGTATCTAATATTCAGAATACTTTACTATCAAAATTGAGCAAACTCAAACAAGTTAGTAAGCCATACATGATTCAATTTCCAAAATTCAATGTAAATTCAAAAGAATTTGATACACGATTATGGAGAACAATTGAACATAGGGATTCTTTATGTTATTTGATAAGATATATCAATACAAACAAAGGACCGAAAAAAAGATTGGAATTCTTAGAAAATTGTATAAAATATTACAATATTAATCCTGATATTGCGGAGAAGGCTTTGCAAGTATTAGGTGATACTAAGAAACCAAAGTTACGAGTTCATATGAAGAAACTATTCAGTTAGGCAATATTTGTTAACCCATGCAAGTAAGCCAATAAATACATCAAGTAATAGGACTATATAGGCATTTTTTTCTCCTTTAAATGCGTATATTGAATATAGGACAAATAACATACCATGAATCGGTCGCAATGAATTCCACCAAATCTTTCCACCGGCTTCTATACCATTTTTTCTTAAATCGAACAAATATAATGATATAAATGAGATACCTAACAACAGTGCTGGTATTGCGGAAAGTTTTAAAGCTTTAGTTGATAAATTTTTAGCAATTAATGCTATAGATAGTCTTAATCCTAAACATAATATTAAAAAAGCAAGAGCTCTTTTCATTACTAATTACATGATTTTTAGTTGGGTCTCTAAGCTGTTTTCTAACTCATTAATTTCCATATTTTTAGAGTTGAAATCTTCTCCAAATATGTCATAATCTCCAACACAAATATCCATAACTTTTTGACAAATCATCTTTTCTCCATTTTTTAGAGTAAATACATTTTCGTCTGTAAAGAAGATATGATTACCAAATTTATCCTTTATTTCAACAATAATATTCAAGTAATCTAAATGGGTTTGGGTTGCCCAGCATTGATTCCTCTTGCTAATAATTTCATATTGGAAATTATAACCGTAATTTTCGAATAATTCCTTTAAATAATTAAAAGAATAATCCATTTTAACAATTTAAAGTCATATTTACTGTATTTATTGACTTTATTAATCATTTTTTTGAGTAAAAAAATCAATAATTATAATAAAATTATAAAAATATGAAATATTTGCGACCAAATGAAATAAAAGAAATACCAACATATGATAAATGGGAGGCAATTGAAGAATTAACTCTAAATAATCATAAAATTAAAAGACAAAATGGTTCTATAAAACAAGAAGGATATGATAGTAAATTATGTGATTTTTCTAAGTTATCTCAAATAGCATCTATTGAAGAAGTAGCTTCAATATTAAAGCTCGCAAAACAAGCTACTTTTGATGAAGATCCTGATTCAGTAGATGGCATGTGTAGTCATGAGTTTTATTTAGACAGTCCTGATATAAAAAAGGATAATAGTAAGTATAACAATAGCGTATTTACAAATAAAATTAGAAGTAAATTGAAAAATATAGTAGATACAATTATAAATGAGCGCATAAATCCTTATGTTCGAATGGTATATCCCAGTGATGATAAAGAGCATGATTGTACACCATGCTATTGTTTTATAAGAAAATATAAACCAAATGGGAGAGTAACTCATGCAACTCATAGAGATGGACATGCATTTGCGACTGTAGTAATGAGTTTATCGGAATATGGTAAAGATTATAGGGGCGGTATATATGTAGCTACAGCCGAAAGATATAAGAGTTATATAGCATTGAATAAAGGTGATGCGATTGTACATAAACACGATTTATTACATGGGGTTAAAGTTAAAAATGACGGTGGTGAACGATGGTCTTTAATAATATGGTATAAAAATTCGAGAAACTGTGTAGATCATTCAAAGGATTGGTATAAAGAAAAGGCGCATAATGGCGAAGCAGTATATCAATCTTTGTATGCAAATCATGTGGGAGGAAATGATATAATAATGTGGCATAAAAAGGCGGCTGACCAAGGATTTACGAATTCAATGGTAAAATTGGCAAGAGCATATTTAAAGAGACTGCCTTCTAATTTAGAGTTTAATTCGAATGAGGCAGAGAGATATTATCGATTAGCAATCAAAGTCAGTGAGGATCCGCATGCTCAATATGGTTTAGCAGAGATGATATTAGGCGGATTGGTTAAAATAGAAACAAATTCTATGATGGAAATTTTTAAAATAGTAATAAATCTATTAGAAGAATCGGCAAAAGGAGGTGATGTTTTTGCTATGTTTAATTTGGGAATAGCCCATTTATACGGATATACGGGAATAGTAGATATGGATTTAGCTAAAGATTGGTTTATATATTCAAATTTACCAGAAGGATTGTATGTAGGTAGTTTATATTATTTAGAAAAAGATAGTAAAATATCGAATGATTTAAGAGAAAGAGCAAAAAAATTAGGGTTTGGAACAAAATGGAGACAAGAAGCAAGAAAACATACTGGATTGGGTGGAGCTGGAGGTATAGATATTAATTTGCCTTGGCCAGAAATGCCGAATGGAACCAAACCAGAAATATTGTAAATAAGTATTAGTTTCATCTATTAATTAATTTTAAAATTTTGTAAAAAAAAGGTTAAGTACAAATAGAGAATAATATCATATAATATGCGTGGAAAGGCTGTGATTGATGTTTTGTGGAACAAGTTCTTTAAGAATCTGGATAGTCACATAGTAGTTCAACGCTACAAAGGTGAATAATTTAAACAGACCACCTACACATTTTGCAGCGATTGTTCAAGGTGGTCATATAAAGAGTATTGGTGTACAGAGTTTGGCTGGGACAAGTAAGATAGGGAAAGAGAGGAAGGCAGTTGTGACGCGTCATGCGGAGATGGATGCGATATATAAGTTGAGTGATAAATCATGTTTGATGAAGAAGGGTGGACGTTATGAATTGTATAGTGTTCGATTTAGGCAAATAAATGGTATTTGGGTTGCTGGCAATGCGAAGCCATGTCAACAATGTCAAAATATGTTGATTGAACATGGAATAAATCGTGTGATTTATACAGATGATGAAGGATTGCTTATTAAGGGAGATTTAAAATATATGCGATGTAAGCCTACAAATGGAACGGTTATAGCAAAGAGAGCGAAGGATGGTATGAAGAGACCTCCTCCATTTAGATTGGTGGGTACATTTTCATTTTGTAGTAATAATTGTTGTTGTTAGAAATTACATTCAATTTTCCCTATGTGTAATTGGGTGGTAAAATGTCTACGCATTTCTTCTACACCAATCAAGACGTGTGACGCCCTGATCGTTAGGGGCTGCATTTTGTACACATTGACGAATGCGCGGTGGCAGTGATGCAATCTGTTCTGCTGACAAAGTTGGTTCTGGAGTTGGTTCTGGAGTTGGTTCTGGAGTTGGTTCTTGAGTTGGAACAGGGGTGGTATTTATTCTACATTTGTCTAATTGTTTTTTAATTTTATTATGATTGGCTTGCTTTTTTTGCAATGTCTTCCTTAATTTATCAAGTTGTATGACATGCGGCCTAAATTGGCGGTGTGCGTGATCTATGCGTTGCTTCATTTTCTGTACCCGAATGTTCTTTTTCTTGAATTGATTCAAAGCATTATTACTGGCGTTTATGGCATTTTTATTGGCTTTCTCTAGGCTCGAACATGAACCTTCGGTAAATGATTCTCTGACATTATAAATTCCAAATACTAAACCTAATAATATGAGAAAAAATAATGTTCCAAACATCCAACAAGGCATTTTTTTATAGGATTTTGACATAATCTTTGACATATATTATAAGGTTAAAATAAAAATAAACTTGAGCTTTTAGGAATTTGAAAATCCGAAATATAAAGTAATATAAAGTATATAACATGGCAAAACAAAATGGCACGATAATTTGCGTTATAGCTGCGTCAATTTTAGCGATTGTTCTTTTTTGTGTTTCTATAAGAAATATGAATAAAACCTCTGAAACAAATACCAAGGAGAAGTATATTGGAAAACCAGCTAAAAAAGCTGGTAAAGAGGATTTATGTGTAAAGAAACACAAGGTTGAGGAGAATTTACAAAGAAGTATGTATAAGTCGCACTTAAAATTAGATTAAGGTGGTATTAAATTAGATATTCTTCTTTACCTGTTATAAATAATAGGTTTGATGTGAAAGTAAGTTTATATAAGTTATATAGTTATATAACCAGATGGATGGTATTAAAACTGAAACAGATGTAGCAGATGACAACTATGAACTAAGCTCCGTCATAAAAAGCGAAGCTCCAGTGGATATATCATTATATGGTGGTCAACGAATAGGTCATAATTTAATCAAGAATATAGGGTCTCACATCAAAAGTACTTTATTGTATTATAAGAAAAGACTAAGTGATAGTTTAGTAAATAATACTGAAAGAGTTCCATTCAAAATAGGAGCAAGAGGTATAAAACAAGTTAATAAGATGTATCTTACGCCAGTAGCACCTAAAGAAAAATTGAAGTATATAACTTCAGGTTCATTTAATTCTATTTATAAAACTGCAGATGATAAATACGCTTATAGAATAACTACAGATGCAATAAATGCAAATAGCCAAGAAGCACAAGAGTTAACATTAGAAATGTTATTGACAGTTCGATTGTCAAAATTAGGAATTTCGCCAAAAGTAGTGGATGTATTTTTTGCGAAGACTGACATGCGTTCTGGTAAGAATACACATGCTGTTATGATTACAGAATTTTCTGAATATGGTTCTTTAAGCAATTTTATGAAGTTAGAAGAATGTACACTACATAGAATACCTGCGTTGGTATCACAAACAACAGAACTTTACAAAAAGATGATAAAAAATAAAGTATTTTGTACTGATGTAAAACCTGGAAATATGCTTGTTACGAAATCATATAGATTGTATTTAATAGATTTTGATGATCAATTTTGTGCATCAAAAGAAGCAAGTATTTTTACTGGTGAACACATATACTTATATGCACAAGAGTTAGCAAAATTATGGAGACCTGAAAACAAACATTCAGAACAAATAGTAAACAAAGGTTTTCTTGGATTAAATCTGCTTCAAACGGGGGTATGTACGTTAATAGATAACACTAAAAACGAGGAAAAGTTCTATGAATATGCAAGACGATTGGTAGCAAATAATATTTCTTTTACAAAAGAAGATCTTGGTAGTATAGTGTTGTGTTCATATATTCCGGTTAGTGAAGATTATAATCCTTACATGATTCTAAAACATTATTTGATTGGAATGGATCCACCTTTTACATTTGCAGGTTTTGCAATAAGTGATGACCCTGTTACTGTTATAGTTACATCATATTTATTATGTGCATTAGGAGAGGCAGATACTGTGCTTATTCTTAGAACAATGTCTGAAAAAGACGATATTATAAAGGTTGCAGATACAGGAAAGTTCCCTGTATTTTCACCAACAAAATACTGGGAAGATAAGAAAAAACCAAAAAATATCAAGGATAAGAAACAAGAGATGATAGATGAATTAACAAAGAAGCATGCTCAAAAAGGAAATAAGAGAAAATAAAAATTAAGATGTAGTAATAGAGATAATTAAATAATCCCAGTAGAATTTTTAATATCTGTATAATCCAATGAAATATGAGAGGTGTTAGATTAATAATATACAATTTACTCCTCGTTTGTGGAATTCAATTAAGACCTACGATAGAAAGAATGGCTAAATATTCATCAAAAGCATATATGTCCAGTAAAGATGCGAAAATAAACACATTAATTAGTTTGCCAGAAAAAATAGGTATACGAGCATTTATTGATAATGACGATTTTATAATTACATGCCGTGGAACATGCAATATTGCCGACTGGACAACAAACTTGAATTGTATTTTAACAAAACATCCATATAAGAATTCGGGAAGAGTACATAGAGGATATTTGGAAACAGTATGGAATTTTTTAAAGTTATCAGAATTTAAAGAAATAGAAAAAACAATTTATACTCAGAAAAATAGAGAAATACTCATATGTGGACATTCAAGTGCAGGAGCGAAAAGTGTTATACTTGGGCATTATTTAGCAATAAATCATCCTACAAAAAGGTTCACAGTCGTTACATTTGGTTCTCCAAAAACGGGTGATTATAAATTCTATAAAGATATAGAAACATTAAGAAATTTGAATATAATTTCTGTAAACTTCCGAGATGATTTAGTTCCATTATTGGGTTTTGGAATTAGTAAACCAGATAGGCAAGTTGAGATATTTTCACATGAAAGATGCTATCATCTTATAAAGTCACATTTAATGTTAAGATATGAAGAGGCATTGATACATAACACCGAATCGTATCATTATTTAGAGATAAATGAGGACAATATTTTTGTAGATAATACTCTAAAGTTTAATATAAATTAACAATCAATTGGTTTATAGTGTAGTAATAATAAATAATAATATTCATGTTCAAGAGCTTCTCTATAATGTATGTGATCGGTTCCATCGAACATCATTATTCCACCTTTATCACAATCACAGGCAACACAGTTGTCTTTTGATGGAATTGGCGTATCATTATAACGACCCTTGTGTTTAACGTTTTGTTTTCTAAGGTCAACGTAAATATCCCAATTTGTTCCATTAGGTTTATCTATTAAATATGATACAGTTCTCCAACAATCTGGATTATCGGTATGTTGTGGTAGGTCAGAACCCTTGATATAACAACTTAAATATGTGTATGTTGGTTTCAACTTTTCTCCAGTAATTTTTTCAATTAATGGAAGCATTTCATAATGTAATACTCTGGCAATTGGGTCATTTCTTGTCTTAAATCTTTTTGATTGTCTATCACCAAATGGAAATAGTTTAGCATCTATACCCTTATTATAATACTCCGATATATCATCAATTGCCTTAGACATAAACACATTATTGACGATGACTGGTGTAAATTCATCAAATTTATAGTCTTTATTCAATATATTTGTATTTAAGATTCCAGTTGTTTCATCTCTAATATCGGAGAATTTTGATATAACACTGTTAATATCATCCCAACCCATACGAATATTGCAGAAACTGAGTGATTTATAACCATTTTTTGGTATAGTGCCATCTTTGAATTGTTTATATGTTTCATTCAAATGATTTATATAGTTAATTGGTTGTAAAGTTTGAGTAGCTTCTTCAAGTTTGATTTCTTTTGGATTAACAGTAGTTTCTGTTTTACCATCGCCAAGCACATATGCTTTTGTTGTTTCTGTTGTTTCTGTTTTTTTAGATGGGGGTTTGTAAACATAAGAGGACTTCCTGCTTCTTTCGCGTACATAAATATGGAAAACAATCAATGGTTTATTCGATAAATTGGTAATTTGTTTGCGAACAGATGCTTCTCTTATATTAGAGCCCGGTTTGACATTTTCGTATACTAATAAGGACATTGGTTCAGGTGTATAACTCAAACAAGTTTTGATAAAAAAATAATTGATACCTTTCTCCATAAAAAAGCTGATAGTTTTACAACGTTGACCCATTTTTTCTTTAAGAATTCTCGATTCAGGAATACTGCTGTCGTATGCATCAAAGTGGGGTTTATGAGTAAATCCTCCGGGATATTGTACTGCTTGTATTGTTTCAAAATGGTCAATCGATTCACCGGTAATTCTTGAAATTTTCTGTAATAATCTGATATGATTCCCACTTGGTACCCATGTTGTCGATTTTTTAGTATCATCTTCAAATGCTAAATCTTTTTTTAATAGTTCTAAATCCTCATTAACAAGAACATTGTCATAGCCTTTTATAATCGGATTATAAGAAGCACCAATATTTATCTTTGTTAAATTGGTAATAACAACATCCTTACCATCTTCATTGACTGCTTTATATGTGACGTTTAAGTTTTTATTTCTTGGAGGATCATATACAATTTTTTTGAAGTTATCTTCACGAAACCAGAGATTAAAAGCCCATTTTTCACCTTCTTCTACTGGGCAACCGGCATGTTCACTCATAGGGTGACGTTTATTTGAATCTTTATATACATTGTGAAAAACTAGTAATCTTCCAGCTTTTGGTTGAACATCCATTTTAAGTCTTGTAAAGCGGGTATCACCTCCTTTTTTTACGTTATTCAAATAACATAATGCCGTTATCATACGCTGACCACCTAGCCGCATACACCTTCTTGATTTTTCACTTCCATCGTGCGGCCAACTGTCACAATGATTCCTATATTCTTGATTTTTATCATAATAAATAATTTGATAAGATTCGGCATTAAGCAATGGTAAACCTACATGATTGGCAATTTTTGTAGCAATATTCAAAGTTATATCATCGTGAGAATGTGATATCCAACAATTCTTACCTGTTCTTCCATTAGAGACTTCGCCTTTTTGACCATGTGAGACCAAGGCTTGTTTCAATTTACCCGATGCGATTTGTATGAAATGTAGGCATGTATCATAATCTAAAAAATCATCAATTGTATGTACATGAGGCTCATCATTATAGTAATTAATTTTTGTTGTGTCATCATTCTTTGACAAATTCATTTGATATGTATATTAAACATAAACAATTAAAATGGATTATTTAAACACTAAATGGAGTTTCAAACCGTTTGAAGAAAATAATCAGTTTACTTTTTCTATTGATAAGAGAGACAATGATTTTACAATGGATATTTCAATAATTAAAGATGATATAGAAGAAACTATGACGAATATACCTTTACAAGTCTGTCCAAATCATGTTTATCGTTCAAAAGAAATATCTATAAAACGGGACATATGTTATAAAAAGTATATTATAAATTCTATAAAGTTTATGTTAAAATTTAGAAATCGAAAGCTTTCTCCAGTATCTTCAATCACTTTGAATTGTGTGAATGTATCTAATGAAACAAAACCAAGAATATTTACATTAAACATGAATAATATCGAAAAATATGGATTCATTACAACTTAATATTGCGCATTTTTGAGAGAATTATAAAATAACATCTCATATTTGGGAAATAATGAACGAGGATTATGAATTATTTGGATTGGATAAAGAAACTGTAACCAGTAAAGAGGCGAAAAAAGCCTATTATAATTTGTCTTTGTTAGTACATCCCGATAGAAATTCCTGTCCGGATCGTAAAATCGGATGTCAAGAAATGGACACAGTCATCAAGGCATATCGTCGAATTATGAAAGATATTTTATCAAGAAATGAAAATAAGATAGTAAAAGAGTGTAAGGATTTGACAAAACTTCAAGAAGAAGAATTGAGAGTTTTGGATGAAGAAACGAAAGAAATGCCATCTTTTATGGATATTTATATAGAAACGCACGATGATATACAAAAATTTAATAAAGCATGGGAAAAACGTTCCAATGAACAAAAAGAAGAAGATTATTTATTGACTTCATCGGGGGGTTATCAAACAATTTGTTCAGAATATGTAAATAAATCAATGGATGGACTTGTTTATAATCCAAATATAGAAAGTAATACACAAGAAGACTTAATAGAATTTAGTAAACCAAAGACAGAAATGATATCTATTGACGATTTAAATACTTTTAATAGCACAAATTCATGTTGTTTCGATTACAAAGAGGCACATGGAACTCCAGAATTTCTTAAAGATAGGATTCCATCGGAAAGTATTGAAAAATATAATAATACCGAAGATCTTGAGATGGCTTACAAGAAGAAATGTAAGGAGTTAGAACATATATTCATATAATGTCTATTATTATATCACTTAATAAATCTGGTTTGTTTGGAGTTAATGGAGAACTTGCTTATAATTCAAAAACGGATTTAAGTATATTTTCAAGACTTACAAAAACTTTTGGAAATGTAGTCATGGGAACAGGTACATGGAATAGCTTGCCCGATGATATGCGACCCTTACCCGATAGATTGAATATTATTATTACTCGAAAACCAAGTGAATTTCCCAAACAATTAAATACAATTGCAGTGCAAAGTATTAAAGCTGTATTTGGAATAGTGGACGAACCATGTTTTATTGGTGGTGCTTCTCTTTTGAATTCTCTATTTACAGACCCAATGTTTAACAGAATTTCAAAAATGTATATTACAGAGTTTGATGAGCATGACCAACCCACAAATGGAAAATTTATAGAATTACCAACACAAAATTTTAAAGTTGTTTCCAGTTATTTAACCAAATCTTCAAAGGTAAAGACATATTTAGGCAATGAAATAATCATGGATATGAAGCACATCACATATAGTCGAATTTTTCCAAATAACATTGATTTAGAAAAATCGTATGAGAAAGATTATTTGGAATCTATGAGAAAAATTTTAGATCTTCCAGTTCGGAAAAGTAGAAATGGCGATACATATTCAATGTTTGGATTACAATTTAAATATGATTGTTCAAACGGTAAAGTCCCTTTAATAACAACTAAGCAAATGGCTTGGAAAACGTGTATAAAAGAGTTGCTTTGGTTTATTTCGGGTTCTACCAACAATGCAGATTTGGTAAAGAATAACGTTAGCATATGGACTAAAAATAGTTCAAGGGAATTTTTAGATTCAAGGGGTTTAGTTTCTAATAAAGAAGGAGATCTTGGTCCAGTCTATGGATTTCAATGGCGACATTTCGGAGCATTATATAATGGGTGTGATGCAAATTACAAAGAAACAGGTTTTGACCAATTAAAAAAATGTGAACAAATGCTTAAAACAGACCCCTTTTCGCGTAGAATTGTAATGACGGCTTGGAATCCATTACAAATTGATAAAATGGCTCTTCCACCATGTCATATATTAATACAATGGTACGTATCTAATGACAATAAACTGTGGCTTCAATTCTATCAAAGATCGGGCGACATGTTTTTGGGAATACCATTTAATATGTTCAGTTATTCAGTTTTATTACATATTATGAGCAAAAGAACAGGTATTCCTCCGGGCGGAGTGGTACATTCAATTGGTGATGCACATATCTATTCGAATCATATTCAAGCTGTTTACAAACAATTGAGTAATACTATTCAGCAACAGCCTACTATCAGTATTGTTAATAAGGAAAACTGGGAAGATTATGATATTAAAGATTTTGAACTCTTCAATTATGAATGTTCCGGTAGAATTTCTGCACCAATGAGCGCCTAAACTTTAAGTTCAAGTATTAACATCAATGCATACATGAATGCAGCTAAAAATATAAAAGCTCCAGCAAGCATGTGTTTTCTTTTACTTCTTTGTATTTCTTCTACGTAAAAAATTGAAACAACAAGCGCTATAACTGTAAAACTAACAATTGCAGATTGTAATGCGCTTGAAGACATATTAATATTAAAAAAGATTTTTTATGAACAAAATAATTATCCCAAATGAAATATTCATAAATATAATTGAACCATATTCTAGAAAACCTCAATCTAAATTTTTATTAGACGATATTAAAAGTTTTTATTCTACGTTAGAACAGGTAAAAACTTTGTATTCAAATTATATACAAAAAAAATATAGGAATTTTATAGATTTAGGATATCAAGGCTTTCAATACTCATTTTATAATGAGCTATTGAAAGGTCTCCATATTATATGTGGAACAAATGTTATGGATTATTACTCGTATCAATTGTTAGAGTTACAAACCAGATATTGCAGACAATTCTGGGCAAGCTGTGGTCATGAAGAGAGAATTGAAATTATTATTGCTCTAACTACATTATTTACAAGATATTCCAGAAGACCAGGCGATCCTATCTAATAAGGAAAGGGATATACAAATGAATCTATCACTCCAATAACATCCTCATTCAATTTAGATAAGTTCCCCACACTTGACCTTGTCGCCTTTAATAAACTCTTTTTTGAAGCCCACGAACAACATAATGAAATATTGTCCTTTATATTTACCTTCTCTTTATGTATATCTAATATCGGACCAATATAATAATCCATTTCGAAATTTCTTGACCAATCCATTTTTAAAGCCTTATACATAGTACTTGCCTCTAATCCATAATGGGAACACATCCCAATTATTTTTAATAAGAATGTTCTGGAATGATATTTATGCTTAAATATCAAATTCGCAAGAAAATACTTATCGTTTGGATTACATCCCTTTTTTAGAAGGAAACGTAACATTTTTAATGTTTTTTCTTCCTTACTTTCTATCCTATATTTCAATGTACTATTTGATACCGGAAAACGGCTCACATTGTCTATGGCGTTTGATTCCAACCTATAATTATCATAATTTATGGGTAGAACGTTCATAGTCCATTCGTCAGTAGGCATAGTGGGGATATACACCCATCTATATGCATTCATACCTTTATTCCAAACTCTATAAAAGATTGTCCCATTTCCTCTGAACTCAAACATAACTGCCAAAGCATATTTAATCAATGTTTCTGGACAATCATCTTTCCTAACCATTGCTTTTACAGATTTCAAATCAAAAGCAGTAATTCTCCCATATAATCTTTTTCTTTTCCAATATCTTTCATGCGTAAACTTTTTCCAACTAATTATCAGTTTACTTAAAAACTTCCTTGTGCTTTTTAACAAAAAGTTTGAACTCAGGCTATAAGATGACACGAGGGTCATCTTACACGCAGCTACAGCGAAAGCGGGTGACGCATTCGCACGAACGTTTATGTTAAAGCCTAAATTACTCATCTTTTCGGACTGGGTATTATAATTGATGTAGTCCTTGGTCGATTTTACACCGACTCTATATTTACAAACAAGTTACTGTCTTAAGTAAATACTTTGGTACCGAGCATGCAGTTTCCTCCCAGTACTTAATATTTATATCTCTAAGCCTTATATAATATCATTTTTTTAGTATACATAAGGGTATACAAATGAAGATATTATTCCAATAACATCATCGTTCAATTTAGATAAATTACCTAATCTTGAACGGATTGCTTTCAATAGGTTCTTTTTTTCAGCCCATGAGAAACATAATGAAATATTATCTTTGATATTTAGCTTCTCTTTATGTATGTCTAACAAAGGACTGAAATAATAAGACATTTCATATTCCCTTAACCAAGGCATCTTCAAAGCCTCAAACATAGTGCTTGGCTCTAACCCATAATGAGAACACATCCCTATTATTTTTGATAAGAATGTTCTAGAATGATACTTATGCTTAAATATAATATTTGCCAGAAAGTACTTGTCGTTTGGATTACATCCCTTTTTTAGAAGGAAACGTAAAATTTTCAAAGTGACTTGTTCCTTATGCTCTATTCTAGATTTCAAATTTTCAGAATGAGAACCTCTGCTTCTGCGACTAATATAGTTTGTGTGACTGCTTTGATGGGTTCCACCATGCGTATCATAATCCACATTAAGTTCATTCCTTTTGATATCCGGCATATATGGAACGTATTGTACCACATGATTCTTCCAAATTAGTAGTCGTCGCGTACCTATCTTAAAATCAAACAAAATATGTAAAGCATGTTTAAGAATTCTACGAAGATTTTCATCTTTTCGAACGATTGTCTTTACAGCCTTTAAATCAAAAGCACAAATTCTCCCATAAAATCTCGCGGTTTTCAATGTCCTATCTCTTGTATATCTCTTCCAAGCATCCATCACATTTTCAACAAAAAGATCATACATCATATAATCTTCTTATTTCCCGAATTAAGCCTAATAGACTCCTAATTAGACTTAATAATATTTACAAACAAGTTACTGTTTTAAGTAAATATAT
>CETY01064652.1_pt1 | contig 20188 bp, 16 predicted proteins | sample 361551 | NCBI WGS metagenome assembly CETY01 (sample SAMEA2623135, study PRJEB7988) | marine metagenome | biome: marine biome (ENVO:00000447); feature: deep chlorophyll maximum layer (ENVO:xxxxxxxx); material: "saline water (ENVO:00002010), including plankton (ENVO:xxxxxxxx)" | depth 45 m | reverse complement strand
AAAGAAAGAGGTATTACAATTAATACTGCTCACATTGAATATGAAACCGAAAATCGTCACTACGCTCACGTAGATTGTCCTGGTCACGCCGATTATGTAAAAAACATGGTTACTGGTGCGGCTCAGATGGATGGTGGGATTTTAGTTTGTGCAGCCACTGATGGTCCAATGCCACAAACTAGAGAACATATTCTTTTAGCTAAGCAGGTAAATGTACCAAGACTTGTTGTTTTTATGAATAAAGTTGATTTAGTTGATGATGATGAGTTGATTGAATTAGTTGAAATGGAATTGGGTGATTTATTAGAGTCTTATGACTTTAATGATACACCAATTATTAAAGGTTCTGCTTTAGCAGCTCTCAATGGTGAGCAGTCTGGTGTTGATTCTGTAATGGAATTAATGAAGACTGTTGATACTTGGATTGAAACGCCCGTAAGAGACGAAGCTAAAGCTTTTTTAATGTCAGTTGAAGATGTATTTTCAATTACTGGTAGAGGTACTGTTGCAACTGGTGCTATTGAAACAGGAATCATTAGAACAGGAGATGCTGTAGATATCGTAGGTTTAAGTGAAGAAAAAATGTCTTCTACTGTAACTGGAGTTGAAATGTTTAGAAAAATTCTTGACGAAGGTAGAGCTGGTGAAAATTGTGGTTTGCTTTTAAGAGGTATTGAAAAAGAACAAATTAAAAGAGGAATGGTTATAGCTAAGCCAGGTTCTATTACTCCTCATGCTAAATTCAAAGCAGAAGTTTACATATTAAAGAAAGAAGAGGGTGGTAGACATACTCCATTTCACAATAACTACAGACCTCAGTTTTATTTTAGAACATTAGATGTTACTGGGACTATCAAATTAGAGTCTGGTAGAGAAATGGTGATGCCAGGTGATAATGTCACTATTGATGTAGAATTAATTACTGGCGTTGCTATGGCTAAAGGATTAAGATTTGCAATCAGAGAGGGTGGAAGAACTGTTGGTGCAGGTCAGGTGACAGAGATTGTAGATTAATATAAACAAGTTTGTGTTGTTTAAAGGCGTTCTAGAAATAGGAGGCCTTTACTCGCATAATACGGATGTAGCTCAGTTGGTAGAGCACTGGTCTCCAAAACCAGGTGTCGGGAGTTCGAATCTCTCCATCCGTGCAAACATTAAAAAAGAATTAAACAGTGGCTGGAATTAAAAATTATATTGAAGAAATAGTTAACGAGCTTTCAAATAAAGTTTCGTGGCCAACTTGGCAAGACTTACAAACTAGCTCAATCATTGTTTTAGTTACTAGCGTTATTTTAGCCTTAATAATATGGTTAATGGATTATGTTTTTGGAATATGGCCAGTTGCTGATAACTCTCAATCATTTAGTTGGCGAGGAATTTTAGGATTTATTTATCACTTTATTAATAATTAGATTATGTCAGAAGTTACCAAAAAATGGTATGTCATTAGAGCAGTAAGTGGTAAGGAAAAAAAGGTAAAAGAGCTGCTTGAATTGGAGATTGATCGTCACAAGCTTAATAGTTATGTAGATCAAGTTCTTATACCTACTGAAAAAATTTATCAAATTAGAAAGGGAAAAAAAATTTCTAAAGAAAAAAATTACTTCCCAGGTTATGTACTTATTCAAGCTGCGCTTGTTGGAGAGGTAGAACATGTAATTAAATCTATGACTAATATTATTGGTTTTCTAGGAGCAACAAAGGGCGGTGACCCTTTACCAATGAGACAATCTGAAGTAAATAGAATATTAGGAAAAGTAGATGAACTGGCTGAAAGTGATGAAGAGATGAATATTCCTTATGTTGTTGGAGAATCGGTCAAGGTAATTGATGGCCCATTTAACAACTTTAACGGGACTATAGAAAATATTAATGAGGAAAAGAAAAAGTTAACGGTTATGGTTAAGATATTTGGTCGTAAAACACCTCTAGAACTCAATTATATGCAAGTTGATAAAGATGTATAAAAAAGAAATTGTAGAACAATACTGTTAAGCTTCCCTGTAGCGTTTTACATGTTAATAAATAAATAAAATGGCAAAAGAAATAAGTGGATTAATTAAACTTCAAATTAGGGGTGGTGCTGCAAATCCTTCTCCTCCTGTTGGGCCTGCATTAGGTGCAAAAGGAGTTAATATAATGGAATTTTGTAAGCAATTTAATGCACGTACTCAAGAAAAGGCAGGAAAAGTATTACCATGTGTAATTACAGTCTATGCTGACAAGTCATTTGATTTTGTAGTAAAAACCCCACCTGCAGCTGTCCAGTTATTGGAATCTGCTAAGATTAAAAAAGGTTCAGCTGAATCTAATAAAATCAAAATTGGGTCTATTACTTGGGATCAAATCAAGACTATTGCAGAAGATAAAATGCCCGATCTAAATTGCTTTACAGTCGAATCTGCTATGAAGATGATGGCTGGAACAGCAAGAAGTATGGGTTTAAATGTAAAAGGAAAAGCTCCTTGGGGAAATTAATCATAAAATTTAACAATAATGACACTCTCAAAATATAGAAAGGAAGCCTTATCCAAGTTTGATATAGAGAAATCTTATTCATTGGATGATGCCTCAAAAATTGTTAAGGACATTTCAAAACATAAATTTGATTCTACTGTAGATCTTGCAATAAAGTTAGGTGTTGACCCTAGAAAAGCCAATCAAATGGTAAGGGGAACAGTTTCTTTACCGCATGGTACAGGAAAAGATGTTAAAGTTTTAGTTTTGTGTACACCTGATAAGGAAAAAGAGGCTACTGAAGCTGGTGCCGATTTTGCTGGTCTTGATGAATATATCGACAAGATTAAACAAGGTTGGACAGATGTGGATGTAATTATTACCATGCCCTCAGTAATGGGAAAAGTTGGTGCTCTTGGTAGAATTTTAGGACCAAGAGGATTAATGCCTAATCCTAAAACTGGAACTGTAACTATGAATGTTGGACAAGCTGTAACAGATGTTAAAGCTGGAAAAATTGATTTCAAGGTTGACAAATATGGTATTATTCATTCACCTATCGGTAAATCATCATTTGAGTCAAATCAAATAATTGATAATGCTAAAGAACTTATTGCTGCATTAATCAAGTTAAAACCTTCATCATCAAAAGGATCTTATTTTAAAAGTGTTACTATTTCTAGCACTATGAGTCCTGGGGTTAAAATTGAGCCCAAAAGTGTTGAAGCTTAATCATCAAAACATTAAAAAATGAAAAAAGAAGAAAAACAATTAATGATTGATGAACTAAGTAAAAGTTTAGATGAAAATAATATTATTTATATTACTGACATCTCAAACCTTGATGCAACAGCAACAAGTGCTCTAAGAAGGCAATGTTTTGCGAAAAACATCAAGCTTAGTGTTGTTAAAAACACGTTGCTTAAAAAAGCAATGGAAAATGTACAGGGAAAAGACTTTACAGAATTATATGATATTCTGCCTGGGCCTACAGCTATAATGCTGTCAGACGTAGGGAATTTACCTGCGAAACTGATTAAAGATTTTCGAAAGAAAAATGATAAGCCAGTTTTAAAAGGTGCATTCGTTGAAGAGTCCATATATATTGGTGATGATAAGTTGAATTCATTAGTAGAGATTAAATCAAAAGAAGAACTTCTTGGTGAAGTTATTGGATTGTTACAATCTCCAGCTAAAAATGTAATTTCAGCTTTAACATCAAGCAAAGGAAAAATTGCTGGAATTGTTAAAACCCTTTCCGAAAAAGAATCTTAAAATAATTAAACAAAAAATTTCAAAAAAAAACAAAAATGGCAGATATAAAAGCAATAGCAGAAGAGTTGGTAAACTTAACTGTTAAAGAAGTAAGTGAATTAGCAACAGTACTCAAAGATGAGTATGGTATTGAACCAGCAGCAGCAGCTGCAGTAGCAGTAGCAGCCCCAGCTGGTGGCGGTGATGCTGGTGGTGGAGAAGAGAAATCAGAATTTGATGTAATTCTTACTGCTCCAGGTGGTTCAAAACTTCAAGTTGTAAAAGCTGTTAAAGAATTAACAGGATTAGGACTTAAAGAAGCTAAGGAATTAGTTGATGGTGCTCCAAAAGCTATCAAAGAAGGAGTTGGAAAAGACGAAGCTGAAGGCATCAAAAAAGCTCTTGAAGAAGCTGGTGCTGAGGTTGAATTGAAGTAATTCAATTTACATTTAATTTATAGGCCTAAGAAATTCTTGGGCCTATCCCCTTTTTTAATTCTTAATAACTAAATTTACAATACATTGGCAAAATCAAACAAAACTACAGAAAGAATAAACTTCGCATCTAGTCAGCATCGTTTTTCATATCCAGATTTTTTAGATATTCAAATTAAATCTTTTCAAGAATTTTTTCAATTAGAAACTACTTCAGAAAATAGAATTGAGGAAGGCCTTTTTAGGGTTTTTTCTGAAAACTTCCCCATTACTGATACTAGAAACCAGTTTGTACTTGAATTTTTAGATTATTTTATCGATCCACCAAGATACACTATTACAGAATGTATTGATAGAGGATTAACATATTCAGTCCCTTTAAAGGCTGTTATGAAGCTGTATTGTACTGATCCTGAACATGAAGATTTTGAGACAATTGTTCAAGAGGTTTATTTAGGAACCATACCTTACATGAGTCCTAAAGGTTCATTCATAATTAATGGAGCAGAAAGAGTTGTAGTTTCTCAATTGCACCGTTCTCCCGGTGTTTTCTTCAGTCAAAGCAGACATGCTAACGGAACAAAACTTTATTCTGCTAGAGTAATTCCATTTAAGGGTTCATGGATTGAATTTGCAACGGATATAAATAGCGTAATGTATGCCTACATCGATAGAAAGAAAAAGTTACCTGTCACCACTTTATTTCGAGCTATAGGTTATGAAAGTGATAAAGATATTCTTGAGATCTTTGATTTAGCTGATGAAGTAAAGGCTACAAAAGCAAATCTTAAAAAAATAGTTGGTAGAAAGTTAGCCGCGAGAGTACTAAAGTCTTGGGTTGAAGACTTTGTTGATGAAGATACAGGTGAAGTAGTTTCTATTGAAAGAAATGAAGTTCTAATTGACAGAGAAACAATTATTGAAGATGAACATATTACTATGATTGATGACGCGGGAGTTAAAACAGTTATTCTTCACAAAGAGAATATTAACTCAGCAGACTTTGCTATTATTTACAATACGTTACAAAAAGATACCTCCAATTCAGAAAAAGAAGCGGTTGAACACATCTACAGACAATTAAGAAATGCTGAACCACCAGACGAAGAAACGGCCAGAGGCGTGATTGATAAATTATTCTTTTCTGAGCAGAGATATGACCTAGGTGAAGTAGGAAGATATAGAATCAATAAAAAACTAGGTTTAGAAATAGATGAATCTCAAAGGGTACTTACAAAAACTGATATTATTTCAATCGTTAAGTATTTGATAGAGTTAATTAATTCTAAAACTGATGTTGATGATATTGATCATTTAAGTAATCGTAGGGTAAGAACGGTTGGAGAACAGTTATATTCTCAATTTGGAGTTGGTTTAGCAAGAATGGCTAGAACTATTAGAGAAAGAATGAATGTTAGAGATAATGAAGTATTTACACCTATTGATTTAATTAACGCTAAAACATTATCAAGTGTTATCAATTCATTTTTCGGTACTAACCAACTTTCTCAGTTTATGGATCAAACTAATCCTTTAGCTGAAGTGACTCATAAAAGACGACTTTCTGCACTTGGGCCAGGTGGTCTCACGAGAGAAAGAGCTGGTTTCGAGGTTAGGGATGTTCATTACACTCACTACGGAAGACTATGTACAATTGAGACACCTGAAGGACCAAATATTGGTTTAATATCATCTCTTTGTGTATATGCAAAAGTAAATAGGCTAGGTTTTATTGAAACTCCATATAGGGAAGTAGTAAAGGGCAAAGTAGATTTAGGTTCAGAACCAGTCTATCATTCTGCAGAAGAAGAAGATAATAAATTCATTGCTCAAGCAAATGCAAAAATTAATAAAAATGGTGTTTTTGAAAATGACAATGTTATTTCAAGGTTTATGGGTGATTTCCCATTACCTCCAAAGGAAGAAATAAATCTTATAGATGTTGGTGCTAATCAAATTGCATCCATCGCAGCATCTTGTATTCCTTTCTTGGAACATGATGATGCTAATAGGGCATTAATGGGCTCTAACATGCAGCGTCAGGCAGTTCCATTATTAAATCCTTCAGCTCCAATTGTTGGTACAGGAATTGAGCAATTAATTGCCAAGGATTCAAGAGTTTTAATTCATGCTGAAAAAGAAGGTACTGTAACATATGTTGATTCTAAAGAAATTCATATTAAATACAAGCTATCTGATGAGGATATCTTAGTTAGTTTTGATACTGATACAACTATCTACAACCTGACTAAATTCCAAAAAACTAATCAAGGTTCATCAGTTAATTTAAGGCCTATTGTGAAAAAGGGAGATAAAGTTACTGGTGGTCAAGTGCTGGTTGAAGGATATGGCACTGAAAATGGAGAGTTAGCTCTTGGTCAAAATTTAAAAGTTGCTTTCATGCCTTGGAAAGGATATAATTTTGAAGATGCTATTGTGATTTCCGAAAGAGTAGTTAAAGATGATATCTTTACCAGTGTTCATGTTGACGAATATAGTTTAGATGTAAGAGACACTAAAAGAGGTCTTGAAGAATTAACAGCTGATATTCCAAATGTAAGTGAAGAAGCTACTAAAGATTTAGATGAAAATGGTATTATCAGAGTTGGTGCAGAAGTTAAAGAGGGGGATATACTCATTGGTAAAATTACTCCAAAAGGGGAGAGTGATCCGACTCCTGAAGAAAAGTTGTTAAGAGCAATTTTTGGTGATAAAGCGGGTGATGTTAAAGATGCCTCTTTAAAAGTTTCTCCTTCAACTACTGGAGTTGTTATTGATAAGAAACTTTTTTCAAAAGCAATTAAGGATAGAAAATCCAAAGCTGCTGATAAACCTATCGTGGAACAATTAGATGCTGAAATGGACACGAATCTAGCTAATCTTAAGTCGCAATTAATTGACAAATTAGTGGCTATTTTGGGAGATAAAAAGTCTGAGGGAGTATCTAATGTCTTTAAAGAGCAAGTAATAAAAAAAGGCGTTAAATTCACTCAAAAGACTTTAAAGTCAGTAGATTTTATTCATATCAATTCTAAGGATTGGACTAAGGATGAAAAGACCAATAATTTAGTAGATACTACACTTCATAATTATAATTTAAAGGCTACTGAACTAATTGGAAAGGCTAAAAGAAAAAAATTCCAGATAGTTGTTGGTGATGAATTACCAAATGGAATAATTCAAATGGCCAAAGTTTACCTTGCTAAGAAAAGAAAACTTAAAGTTGGAGATAAAATGGCTGGTAGACACGGTAATAAAGGAATCGTTGCTCGTATTGTCAGAGAAGAAGATATGCCATTTTTAGAAGACGGAACGCCTGTAGATATAGTTTTAAACCCTCTTGGTGTTCCATCAAGAATGAATTTAGGACAAATTTATGAAACAGTATTAGGATGGGCAGGTCAAAAACTTGGACTCAAGTTCTCAACACCAATTTTTGATGGTGCTTCTTTAGATGATATTGACAATTACTCAGACGAAGCTGGTATTCCAAGAAATGGTAAAACTTATCTGTATGATGGAGGTACTGGGGAAAGATTTGATCAACCTGCAACTGTTGGTATTATTTACATGATTAAATTAAGTCACATGGTGGATGATAAAATGCATGCTAGATCAATCGGTCCATATTCTCTTATAACTCAACAGCCTTTAGGAGGTAAAGCTCAATTTGGTGGTCAAAGATTTGGAGAAATGGAAGTTTGGGCACTAGAAGCATTTGGAGTATCCAATGTGCTTCAAGAAATTTTAACAGTTAAGTCTGATGATGTTCAAGGAAGAGCAAAAGCGTATGAATGTATTGTTAAAGGTAAGAACCTACCTAAACCTGGCATTCCAGAGTCTTTTAACGTTTTACTTAATGAACTTCAAGGATTAGGATTAAATATAGATTTAGATTAATATTCACAATAGATAAATAAAAAAAATGGCTTTTAGAAAAGACAATAAATTTAATAGTGATTTTACTAAAATCACCATCAGCTTAGCTTCACCAGAATCTATTTTAGAAAGATCTCATGGAGAGGTGCTAAAACCTGAAACCATTAATTATAGAACATACAAACCGGAAAGAGATGGCTTGTTTTGTGAAAGAATTTTTGGTCCAGTCAAAGATTACGAATGTCATTGTGGTAAGTATAAGAGAATCAGATATAAGGGTATTGTATGTGATAGGTGCGGTGTAGAAGTAACTGAGAAAAAAGTTAGAAGAGAAAGAATGGGGCATATATCTCTTGTTGTCCCTGTTGCACACATATGGTATTTTAGATCTTTGCCAAATAAAATCGGATATTTATTAGGACTTCCTACTAAAAAGTTAGATCAAATAATTTATTACGAAAGGTATGTTGTAATTCAGCCTGGTGAGACTGTTAATGCAGAAGGGGAACCACTCAAGAAAATGGATTTTCTTACTGAAGAAGAATACTTAGATATATTAGACGCTCTTCCTAAAGAAAATCAATATCTTGAAGATACAGATCCAAATAAATTTATTGCAAAAATGGGTGCAGAGGCACTTCATGACCTATTGGGTAGAGAAGATTTAGATGAAAATTCTTACAAACTCAGACATCAAGCTAATAATGAAACCTCTCAACAGAGAAAAAATGAAGCTCTTAAAAGACTTCAGGTTATTGAATCTTTTAGAGAAGCTAATACTAGAATAGAAAACAGACCAGAGTGGATGATTGTAAAAGTTGTTCCTGTTATCCCACCAGACTTAAGACCTTTAGTTCCTTTAGATGGTGGAAGATTTGCAACATCTGATTTAAATGATTTATATAGACGTGTAATCATAAGAAACAACCGTTTAAAAAGATTAATTGAAATTAAAGCTCCTGAAGTTATCTTAAGAAATGAAAAAAGAATGCTTCAAGAATCAGTAGATTCTCTTTTTGATAATTCTAGAAAATCTAGTGCTGTTAAAACTGATAAAAACAGACCTTTAAAATCTCTTTCAGATAGCTTAAAAGGTAAACAAGGTCGTTTCAGACAAAATTTATTAGGAAAAAGAGTTGATTATTCAGCACGATCAGTGATTGTTGTTGGTCCAACTTTGAAACTTCACGAATGCGGATTACCTAAGGGAATGGCCGCAGAACTATTCAAGCCTTTCATTATTAGAAAAATGATTGAAAGAGGGATTGTCAAGACTGTTAAGTCGGCTAAAAAAATAGTTGATAAAAAAGAACCAGTTGTTTGGGACATACTTGAAAACGTTCTTAAAGGTCATCCTGTACTATTAAATAGAGCTCCAACTTTGCACAGACTAGGAATTCAAGCTTTTCAACCAAAATTAATTGAGGGTAAAGCTATCCAGTTACACCCTTTGGTTTGTACTGCTTTTAATGCTGATTTTGATGGTGATCAAATGGCTGTTCACTTACCATTAGGTAATGCAGCAATTCTGGAAGCTCAATTATTAATGTTGGCTTCTCACAACATATTAAATCCTGCTAATGGTGCCCCTATTACGGTTCCATCTCAGGATATGGTATTAGGACTCTATTATATAACTAAAATCAGAAAATCTACTAAAGATCATGTTGTTAAGGGTGAAGGCATGACCTTTTATTCTCCGGAAGAAGTTAAGATAGCTTACAACGAGAAAAGACTTGATTTACATGCTCCAATAAAGGTTAAAATTATCAATCACAAAAATGGTGAAGATGTTAATGAAATTATTGAAACAACTACAGGTAGAATTTTATTTAATGAATTAGTTCCCAAAGAAGCGGGTTATATTAATGAGCTTTTAACAAAAAAATCCCTACGTGATATTATCACTCGTATTGTTAAAATTTCCGGCGTTCCAAATACTGCTAAATTCTTAGACGATATTAAGGAATTGGGTTATTACATGTCTTTTAAAGGAGGTTTATCTTTTAATTTGTCAGATGTAGTAGTTCCTAAAGAAAAAGATATCCTTATTGAAAAAGCTAGAAAAGAGGTAGATGAGGTGAAGATGAATTATAATATGGGTCTTATTACAAATAACGAGAGATACAACCAAATTATAGATATCTGGACTCATACTAATTCTAGGTTAACTCATACTTTAATGGAAAAATTAAAATCTGATCAACAAGGATTTAATTCTATTTTCATGATGATGGATTCTGGAGCAAGAGGATCTAAGGAGCAAATTAGACAGCTTTCAGGAATGAGAGGTTTAATGGCTAAACCACAAAAATCTGGGGCTTCAGGTGGCCAAGATATTATTGAAAACCCTATCCTATCTAACTTCAAAGAGGGACTTTCAATTTTAGAATATTTTATTTCTACTCACGGAGCCAGAAAAGGATTAGCAGATACAGCTCTTAAAACTGCTGATGCTGGATATTTAACAAGAAGATTGGTTGATGTTGCACAAGATGTTGTTATCAACCAAGAAGATTGTGGAACTTTAAGAGGTTTAACAGTTTCTGCTCTAAAAAAGAGTGATGAAATTGTTGAAAATCTTTATGACAGAATCCTTGGAAGAGTTGCTTTATTTGATATTGAAAACCCGGATAATGGTGAAATTATAGTCCCTGAAGGTGAAGAAATCAATGAAGATTATGCAAAAGCTATAGACAACGCTGGAATAGAAGAAGTTGAAATAAGATCAGTTTTAACTTGTGAGTTGACAAGAGGAGTTTGTGTAAAATGCTATGGTAGAAACTTAGCTACAGGCAAGTTAGTTCAAAAAGGCGAAGCAGTTGGAGTTATAGCTGCTCAATCAATTGGTGAACCAGGGACACAATTAACACTTAGGACATTCCACGTAGGTGGAACTGCATCTAATATTGCCGATCAGGCTGAATTATCTGCTAAATCAGATGGTGTAATTGAGATTGAAGAGCTAAGGACTGTTGCTAGAACAAGTGACGATGGAACTATTGAAAACATTGTTATTGGTAGAGCTGGAGAACTTAAGTTAACTGATAAGTCTAAGAATATTACTATGACTGCAAATATTCCTTATGGATCTAAATTATTTGTTGCTGATAAAGATAAGTTAAAGAAAGGTGACGTAATATGTAAATGGGATCCTTATAATGCGGTTATCATTTCTGAATTTGAAGGTTCATTGAAATTTAATAATTTGGTTGAAGGTGTAACATATAGAGAAGAGGTTGATGAGCAAACTGGGTTTACAGAAATTGTTATCAAGGAAAATCGGGACAAGAAAATGATACCTACTATCTCAGTGAATGATAAATCTGGGGAAGAATTAAAATCATATAATTTACCTGTTGATGCTCATATTATTGTAAAAGATGGTGACCAGATAAAGTCGGGTGATATTATGGTTAAAATACCTAGAAAATCAGGAAAGTCTGGTGATATTACAGGTGGTTTACCAAGAGTTACAGAAATGTTTGAAGCCAGAAATCCATCTAATCCTGCAGTTGTTTCAGAAATTGATGGAGTTGCATCTTATGGTAGGATTAAGAGAGGAAATAGAGAAGTTATTATTGAAGCTAGAACAGGGGAGATTAAGAAATACTTAATTCCACTTTCAAGACATATTCTAGTACAAGAAAATGATTTTGTTAAAGCTGGACAAACACTTTCTGATGGTGCAATAACACCAAAAGATATTCTCTCCATCAAAGGTCCTACTGCTGTACAAGAGTATATTGTCAATGAAATCCAAGAAGTATACAGGCTACAAGGTGTGAAAATTAATGATAAACATTTCGAGGTTATTGTAAGACAAATGATGAGAAAAGTTCAAGTTAATGATCCAGGGGATACTAAATTTTTGGAAAATACTGCTGTTAACAAGTGGGAATTTATTTTAGAGAATGATAAAATTTTCGGTAAAAAAGTTGTTACTGAGCCTGGAGATTCTACTGAACTAAAAGCTGGTCAAATTGTTTCTGCTAGAAAATTAAGAGATGAGAATTCTGCTCTCAAAAGAAATGATAAAAAACTAGTAGATTCACGAGATGCTCTTACGGCTACGGCTGAACCTATTCTTCAAGGTATTACAAAGGCTTCTTTGCACACTGATAGTTTTATTTCTGCTGCTTCTTTCCAAGAAACAACAAAAGTACTTAATCAAGCTGCTGTCAATGGTAAAGTTGATCATATGCTAGGATTAAAAGAAAATGTTATTGTTGGTCATAAGATACCTGCTGGAACTGGAATGAGAAATTTCAGAGAATTATTAGTAGGTTCTGTTGATGATTTAAATAGAATGACTAGTAAGGATGAAGAAACAGTTGAAGATACAGTAGAAAATTAGACAATGTCTGAGGATAAGAAACAACAAGGAATTAATATAGAACTTTCTGAAGAAGTTGCAGAGGGAATATATTCTAATTTAGCTATAATAACACATTCCTCTTCTGAGTTTATTTTAGATTATATTAGAATTATGCCTGGAGTGCCTAAAGGCAAGGTTAAGTCCAGAATTGTCATGACACCTGAACATGCTAAAAAACTTTACAGAGCTCTCTCGGATAACTTATCAAAGTATGAAAAATCACATGGTAAGATTAAAGAAACAGATCAGATGTCTACAATTCCATTAAATTTTGGAGGCCCAACAACACAGGCTTAGAAATCTATTTTCTTAAATGCTTTAAAGGGTCATACCATTTTGGTATGACCTTTTTTTATATTTTCACATTATATGAAAAAATGGATTACTATCATTTTAATTTTAGTTTTCGATTCTGCATTCTGCGCTAGCGATTCAATTAGAGACCCTGTTGTCTGGCGACAAATGTCTTTATTTCCTGACTCTAATAATTATCATGTTTTTTTTGGTGGTCCTGGAAGTGTTTACAGATCATTAAGTTTTAGTCAAAATATTTTTTCAACTTACGACAGTCATTTTATTTTTTCAACTGAGCAAAGTGATATGCCCATTATAAAAAACCTTCCAGCTATTGTAGATATTCAATATATATTAGGAGATGAACTTGAGCAAAATTTAACATTGTATCATAACCAATCAATTTCTCATAGATCTCATTATGCTATTTCATTCTTAAAAAGGAGTCATGATGGCTATTATGCTAATCAAGCTACTAATAACAATTTTTTTCAAATGAACTACCTAAATCAATCTGCTGACTCTAGTTACAATATATTAATTGGTTTAAAACATCATAGGATATATCAACAGCAAAATGGCGGATTGTCTAATGATTCATCATTTATTAATGCTCTTGACTTTTCATCAAATAGAAAAATATTAAATATAAATATGGACCATGCTTACACTAGTGAAAAGTTTTGGAGAGCATTTATTAATCAGCAATGGACCATCACCAAGCCAACAGATTCTATATCTAATGTTGGAAAATTATTTTTTAATAGTTCAATTGAAAGGAAATCAAGAACTTATTTTGATAGTTTAAATGCTGATTTATTCCTACATAACTATAATAATTCGTTTAGTACTAACGATACTTTATCTCTTGATATACTATCTAATAAATTAAATTATTGTTTTAAATCTGAAAAAGATTCTGTTGTGTCTTCTTTTAGTTTAGCTTGGAATTCTCAACTAATTGCTCAAAAGAATCATCTTATTGACACACTTCTTACCAATCAATCTACAGAACTTAATATTTCTAAAATCAATCAAAAAAGCACATTAAAACTTTATGCTGACTTTTTTTTATCTGGTTATAAAAAGAATAATTACTCTTTAAATTTATTTTTTAAACGAAAAATATTTGATGATAAGATTTTTAAGTTTTCAGCTAATATCAAAAAATATAAACCAGTATTTGAGATTAATACATTCCAAAGTAATCATCATATATGGAATAATAATCAATTTAATGATGTTTTATTTTGGAATTTAACTGGACTTTTATCTAACAGAACTTTTAATTTAAAGACTGAATATCATTCAATTTCTCGACCTATTTATTTTAAAAGATTTGATATACCTCAACAATACGATTCTGTTGCTCAAGTTATTAAAACATCAATTAATCATAACTTTTCCAATAAGATATTAAATATATTTTCTGAAATCACCTATCAATATCAAGGAGGTCTTAAAATTTTCCAATTACCCAACTGGATTGGGCAGTTGAAATTTAATTATATTCTGATAAATAAAAAAAGCAATTTAAAGATTGAATTAGGCTGTAATTTAAGAGCTTTTAGTAGTTACTATTTGCCAAATTATTTACCTGAACTTAATCAATTTTCTATTAGTAACGAGTTTCTCCAACAAAATTATGCTATGGTTGATTTAATAATAAAAACTACCATCAAAGACGTAACAGTATTTGGAATGGTTACTCATTTAAATAGTGGGTTGATGGGATATAATTATTTTTCCTCTTTACATTACCCAAGTCCAGATAGGTATATAAAGTTTGGATTAAAATGGTCTTTTTTGGATTGATATAGTCATGTGATTTTCTTATTTTAATAAAAAAATTAAAAATGAAGAAAATCGGATCTTTTTCTGAGTATCAATCAGAATATAAAAGAAGTATAGATAATCCGGAATTATTTTGGGAAGAAAAAGCCAATACTTTTAATTGGGTTTCAAAATGGAATAAAGTACTTAACTGGGAATTTAAAACACCAAAAGTTGAATGGTTTGTTGGAGGAAAGCTCAATATTACTGAAAATTGCTTAGATCGTCATTTAAAATTAAAATCTAATAAAGTTGCTATTATATGGGAGCCTAATAACCCCAAAGATAAAACGATAAAAATTACTTATAAAGAGTTACATCACAGAGTAAGTATATTTTCTAATGTACTAAAAAGTCATGGAGCTAAGAAGGGTGATCGAATTTGCTTATATATGCCAATGGTTCCGGAGTTAGCTATTGCAACTTTAGCATGTGCAAGAATAGGAGCTGTTCATTCTGTTGTATTTGCTGGCTTTTCGGCTAAGGCTCTTGCTGATAGAATTAATGATGCAAAATGTAATATTCTCTTAACAAGTGACGGACAATATAGAGGGAATAAGCAATTGTGTTTAAAAGATATTGCTGATGAAGCTTTGTTAAATTGTGATTCTATTAAAAGTTGTATTGTCTTAGATAGAACTGGCGAAAAAATTTCAATGAAATTAGAGAGGGATTTCTGGTGGCATGAAGAAATAAAAAAAGTAAATTCTAGCTGTCCAGTAGAAGTTATGGACTCTGAAGATCCATTATTTATTTTATATACTTCTGGATCGACTGGTAAGCCTAAAGGAGTTCAGCATCATTGCGGAGGTTACATGGTCTATGCCGAGTATAGTTTTAGAAATGTTTTTCAGTACGAAGAAAATGATATTTATTGGTGTACTGCTGACATAGGTTGGATTACAGGTCATAGCTATATTGTTTATGGACCATTATTGGCTGGTGCTACCACTGTCATGTTTGAAGGGGTACCAACTTATCCTAATGCAGGTAGATTCTGGGATATATGTGATAAACATCAGGTTAATATTTTTTATACAGCTCCTACGGCAATTAGAGCTCTACAAGCTTACGGAACCGAAATACTCAATTCTTATAGCCTTAGTTCTTTAAAAACTCTCGGAAGTGTTGGGGAGCCAATAAATGAAGAGGCATGGCAATGGTATTTCAAAAATATTGGAAAAGAAAAGTGTGCTATAGTTGATACTTGGTGGCAAACTGAAACTGGTGGTATTTTAATTTCACCTCTTTCACATATCACCAAAGCTAAACCTACTTACGCAACTTTGCCCTTGCCTGGTATTCAGCCCTGTATAGTGGACGCTGATGGTCGCGAAATTCTTGGAAACGATGTTCAAGGTAATTTGTGTATTAAATTTCCATGGCCAAGTATGATTAGAACGATTTTTGGAGACCACCAAAGATGTAAAGATGTTTATTTTTCTACTTACAAAGGAAAATACTTTACAGGAGATGGTTGTAAAAGAGATATTGATGGCTTTTATAGAATCACTGGCAGAGTTGACGATGTTATTAATGTTTCAGGTCACAGAATAGGTACTGCTGAAGTTGAAAATGGAATCAACGAACATCATTTGGTGATTGAGAGTGCAGTTGTAGGGTTTTCTCATGCAATCAAGGGTCAAGGAATATATGCCTACATAATTTTGGAAAAAAACTCTATTTCTGAAGAATTATTAATTAAAGAAATTTTAGAAACTGTTAATGTTGAAATAGGACCCATTGCAAAACCAGATAAGATACAATTTGTTTCAGGTCTTCCCAAAACTAGATCTGGTAAAATAATGCGAAGAATACTTAGGAAAATAGCGGATGGGAATTTTTCAGATTTAGGAGATACCTCTACATTGTTAGACCCTAATGTAGTTAGCTCTATTATAGAAAAAATTAAATAAAAAAAGCCCATAAATTATGGGCTTTGTATAAAATTATAATTGATTTTACATCATTCCTGGCATTCCACCTGGCATTCCACCGCCCATAGGAGGCATTGGTGCTTCATCTTCTGGTTCATCAGAAATAACACATTCAGTAGTTAACATCATAGATGCAATAGAGGCAGCATTTTCTAGAGCACTTCTAGAAACTTTGGTTGGGTCAATAACCCCAGCTTTATGAAGAGATTCATATTTATCAGTTCGGGCATTGTATCCAAAATCTCCTTTTCCTTCTTTAACTTTTTGAACAATTACTGCTCCTTCTCCACCAGCATTTTCAACTATTGTTCTTAATGGATCTTCAATAGCTCTTTTAACTATTTTGATACCAGTACATTCATCTTCATTGTCTCCACTATTCTCATCTAATGCAGCTGCAGCTCTAATGTAAGCCACCCCTCCACCTGGAATAATTCCTTCTTCAACAGCAGCTCTTGTAGCAGCTAAAGCATCATCAACTCTATCTTTCTTCTCTTTCATTTCAACTTCAGTAGCAGCACCTACATAAAGAACAGCTACACCACCAGCTAATTTAGCTAACCTTTCTTGTAGTTTTTCTTTGTCATAGTCAGAAGTAGTTGTTTCAATTTGAGCTTTTATTTGGTTGGTTCTAGCAAGAATATCATCTTTAGTACCTGCCCCGTTTACAAGAGTAGTATTGTCTTTATCAATTTCAACTTTTTCACAAGTACCAAGCATGTCAATGGTAGTATTTTCCATTTTAAAACCTCTTTCTTCTGAAATTACTGTACCACCAGTTAAAATAGCTATGTCTTCTAACATAGCTTTTCTTCTATCTCCAAAACCAGGAGCTTTTACAGCAGCTATTTTTAAAGAACCTCTGATTTTATTAACTACTAGAGTTGCTAATGCTTCACCATCAACATCTTCAGCAATAATTAATAAAGGTTTTCCAGTTTGAGCAACTGGTTCTAAAACTGGAAGAAGATCTTTCATATTTGAAATTTTCTTATCATAAATTAATATGTAGGGAGTTTCAAGATCTGCTATCATTTTTTCAGCATTTGTTACAAAATATGGAGATAAATATCCTCTATCAAATTGCATTCCTTCCACTGTTTTAACTTCAGTTTCAGTACCCTTAGCTTCTTCAACAGTAATTACACCATCTTTTCCTACAACTTTCATTGCTTCAGCAATCAATGAACCAATAGAGTGATCATTGTTTGCAGAAATTGATGCCACTTGCTTTATTTTGTCATTATCTGAACCAACTTCTTTAGAAAGTTTTTTAAGTTCTTCAATTACTGTAGCAACTGCTTTATCAATTCCTCTTTTCAAATCCATTGGATTAGCACCAGCAGCTACATTTTTAATTCCAGCACTTATAATACCTTGTGCAAGTACTGTAGCAGTAGTTGTTCCATCCCCAGCAGTATCATTGGTTTTAGAAGCAACTTCTTTAACCATTTGAGCTCCCATATTCTCTACAGGATCTTTTAATTCTATTTCTTTTGCAACAGTAACACCATCTTTGGTTACTTGAGGTGCTCCAAATTTCTTATCTATTACAACATTTCTTCCCTTGGGACCTAACGTTGCTTTTACAGCATCTGCAAGTGCATCAACTCCTTTTTTAAGTCGGTCTCTTGCTTCTACGTCAAAAACTATTTCTTTAGCCATTTTATTTTTATTTTAAATTATTTAACAATTGCAAAAATGTCACTTTCTCTCATTATGAGATAATCGTTTCCATCTATTTTTATTTCTGTACCGCTATATTGACCATACAATACGGTATCACCTTCTTTTACAGTTACAGGTTCATCTTTTTTCCCGCTTCCAGCAGCAATTACTTTTCCTTTTTTAGGTTTTTCTTTTGCTGTATCAGGAATTATGATTCCACCAGCAGTTTTTTCTTCTGCAGCAGCTGGCTCAATAATTACTCTATCAGCAAGTGGTTTTACATTTATTGACATTGTTTTGATTTTATTTATTTATAATAAACGTAGCACATTTTGTGCCACACAACTTTTGGAAATAAATTAAAGCCAATTTGACTTAATTTAAATTTGAAAATGACATCCTGACATTATTTAATTGGATAAATCAGATGGTATATTAATAGGGTCATTAGAAGAAGGTAAACTTATACCTTCGTTCTTATCTATATCAGTAGAAATTTCATTTTTTCCACTTCCAAAATTAAAAGCAGCAAGCAGACTTAAAAAACCCATTATTGCTGCAAGTGTCCAAGTTGCTTTTTCTATAGTTTCAGTGGATTGTGCAACGCCTCCTAATTGGCTGGCATTTCCAAAAGAAGAGTCTAAGCCTCCCCCTTTGGAGTTTTGAAGCAGAACAATACCTATCAGCAAAATTGCTGCCAAGGTTGATAATATCATTAATAAAGTAGCCATGATTATGGTTGTGTTTTTTGTTTTATGTAATTAATTCGGCTTGCAAAGAAAACTTTTTTTTCTGGATTAGACAACATCAATTGCTCATAAATTGTAATTGCTCTAGGATAATTACCTTGTTTTACATAAATTTCCGCTAGAGTCTCGGTATTCATTTCATTATTATCTTTAAGACTTTCTTTAGCAGCTTTAGATCCAGAGTAAAAACTTTCTTTCTTTTTTAATATTTTTCTATCATTCAGATTTTTAATAATTGAATCAATATCAATCTGACTATTTTCAACAATATTAGCCGTATTAAGCCATTCTTCAAATGTCATGGTTTCTTTCTCAGAAATTATTATTGGAGTTGCTGGATTCTCTTTAGAATCTAAGAGTTCTAGATCATTAATAATTTGATTTTGAATAAGATCTCCATAAATATTTTTCTCTAACTCATTGATATCATCATCTATTTTATAAACTGGATCTATTTTTCCTTTATTAATTGATGATGGTTTACTGTGAATCATATCATAAAGTAGTGTTCGATCTGGTATTCTTAAAGCAGTACTATTTAATGATTGTTCAAACCCTATTCTTTCTTGCTGGTGAAGAATTCTTGTGAGAAAAAGGAAACATAGACCTGAAGACGGATATTTTAAAGTCAAATCAAAGAAATAGGCTAGTTCTTTATCATTAACTTTTGAAGGGTTTTCAATAAGTGAGCTTATATTTTTAATTTCATGATTTACCATTCTCCTCCAAATATTTTATCATAAATATCTTGTGTTATTTGATAATTTAAATTTTCTACAAGTGTTTCTTCAATGGAACTAAAATCAGTATCAGAATTATAATCAACAAAAGCGCTAAAAGGAGATTTAGTAAGCCCTATGGAGTCATTATTTTTATAATAGGTATCAATAGAAACTGTCATTTTAAGCCTGTTTTGGGCTGCGGTTTCGCTTCCAGCTTGAATATTAACAGGTGAAATATTGTAGTTTTTAATATTTCCTGATATTTGTAAATCACCATCTTTATCAACTAAATTAAGTTTGGTTTGAGATTGCATGATATCCCTTAGACTTTCTGTAAAAGAAGCACCTAAAAATGGTCCACCAATAGCACTTTTATTTTGAAAATAATCTACTTGAACAGATTTTGCATCAATTTCTTTAGTTTCTGAACCACCAGATTTAAAGCTAAATTGTGGTAATGCGCAAGAATTTAAAATAATTGATATTAATATTATTTGGAAATAATTCACTTATTTTAATATTTCAAATTCTTTAATTTTTCTGTACAGTGTTCTTTCAGAAATTCCCAACTCTTTTGCGGCAT
>CETY01095052.1_pt1 | contig 20367 bp, 13 predicted proteins | sample 361551 | NCBI WGS metagenome assembly CETY01 (sample SAMEA2623135, study PRJEB7988) | marine metagenome | biome: marine biome (ENVO:00000447); feature: deep chlorophyll maximum layer (ENVO:xxxxxxxx); material: "saline water (ENVO:00002010), including plankton (ENVO:xxxxxxxx)" | depth 45 m | reverse complement strand
GAACCAGAACCAGAACCACAACCAGAACCAGAACCAGAACCAGAACCCGAACCACAACCCGAGCCTGAACCAGAACCACAACCAGAACCCGAACCAGAACCTGAGCCACAGCCTGAACCCGAACCCGAACTCGATCCAGAACCCGTAACGACAGCGCCAATAGAATTTAATATTGTAAATAATGGTGTGGCGGTTGAAGATGGCAATCCAGCCCCACCCAGCGTTATTAAAGATGGAGTAGATATATCAGATCTAATAATAGAAGATGGCGATACTCGGACCGCCGACGACCAACAGGGATGGGATACTTTTATAATTCATTCGTTCGATCCCAATAGTCCTGATTTTTATACTAAAGAATATAATATTGTATGGGAAAATGATCCAAATAACTCGCAATCTTTCGGATATTATTTAACATGTAATGGACTAAGTGGTAGAGAAATGGTAACAAATAATATAGATAATAAAGTAGGAGCAGGAAATGCAGAAACGGCTTTAAGGGACGGTGGTCCGCATTTTAATTGGTATAGTTCCATGACGAATTTCAGGGCATGGGAGGCGGGTCCGGAGGACATCCGCGCGCTTTTTACAGATACCAATGAATGGAATACTTTTAGAACAAAAAATGAAATGACTTTAAGATTTGTGGATAATACAAATTGGGAAGTATCGTGGGTGATTGGAGGTATTAAGCGTTCATTTACAGTACCAACTTATCTAGGTTGGGAATTCAACGACAAAACTTCAATTGAATTACGTTATAGAATGAATGCAATATATGGCGGTAACTCACACAACTTAACATTTTATGAAAAAAACGAGTTTATTTACAACATGACGACCGATGAAATAATGATTACTGGAAACCCGGTCGCCGCCTTCGAAAATTCTTCAGGCTCAACTCTCCCAACCTCCAATGGTGATAAATCATTGTCTCTGGTAAGTTACGACGACCTCAATATAGCGGGTTGGACAGGGAGTTTTACCATAGATTTTACTTTTTCCACAACGACATATTATTCGAACAGCAATTATAATGAATGGATAAATTCGACCGAGGGTGATGGTGGCAATAACAAATTTTTCGGATACGATGGTGGGTTGCATTTTAGAATCTTCCAACAAAGCGGAAATATATACTTCGATACACTTCCATCATCACCCCAGATATATTCCAACTGGAGCATAAGTTCTGGTGACATAAGCGGGACGCATAGTTACAGATTTAAATATAATGGAGGTGAGCAATGGTTTAAGTTTTACATAGATGGTGTGGAAAAAAGCGGGACTGTCTCCGGCTGGATTGAATCCACTGACCTCTCGTATTTCACAAGTATATCGAACTACAATATTTGTGCTGGTGGTGGATTCTGGGACGGACCTGGTGGAAACTATGCTTCAACTGAGGGTAATCAGAAGATATTCTCGTTTGAATATTACAATACAGACAATCACGTCACTATAGAAAATCCAGGCGGAACGGGAAATTTCCCATCTTTTGATAATCGGGAAATAACGACATACGACGTCACCAGTCAAACATCCGTAACAAAAACTAGTCACACCGAGACAGTGACAAATATTGTTCCACAAAATGTTCCAACCGCTTGGGAAGGGTATGTATATACACAATTGTATCAATTTTCCACGCAAGACATTCAAATAGGAACGACCATTCGACTTGAGTATTCTCAGAATACGTTACAATATCAACACCAGGGTTATTATTGGGACTACGAGGGAAGAACTGGTTCAGGACAGGATGACTGGTTATGGGTTCAATCTACGTATGCAGGCTTAACGTGGTGGTGGCACCAGGATAATGCGTATACAAATTTTGGCGCCGGGGTCCACGGGGGTGATACTACCCCAGACGACTATAGAACTGCTTTCACAGTTGAAGAGACTTTTATTGGTGACAACAAACTTTTAATTTCAACTGATTACAAAGGAGATACGCTAAGGTTTATCAAAACCTTATTCGATATTAATGAACATAGTACTATATCTATTAATCAATGGCAAATGAAAATTGGGGACATTGCTCCCGATCTGGTGACTAATCCACACCAAATAAAAGCATCGGTTTATCATTCCACTAGAGATGTGGATTCTGGAAGCATAGTTCTGAATGGATTTAGCGATTACGCAAAGTTTGATCCTATTGAAATCGGAGGAGAAATGAGAGTTTCCATGCGGGTGAAGCTGGATAGCATAACTAATTGGGATACAATTTGGTATATAGGAAACTGTGGCGATAACAGTAATAATGGTGATGGCGTATACATAAGGTCTGGAAGTAACCAATTAACAACAAATGATAAAAAAACTTTAGTTGTTGTCGTAGAACAGGGAACAACAACAAATGACCAATACTATGAAGATTTCTTCGCAAATGAACTTGGGAATTGGGTTCATATCGAAGTAAGGTTCTCAGCAAGCGGCGAAACGAAAGTGTATAAAAACAGCCTTGAATTTACGAGAACACGAACCGCTGGCGGGACCAATTACGTAGTTCCCACACTAACACGCACGAAACATTTCATCGGTCGTCATGGGCGCGACGGTTATTATTCCCGTGGTGAAATTTTAGACTACAAAATCGAAAAAATTGTTACGACCCTAAATAATGCAAATATAAAAACTGCTGTAGATGCATGGATTGCAAATCCAACAACTGCAGAAGAAATATATGGTCATATTTCAAGTTGGGATGTGTCACAAGTGACAAATATGGGTACTTTATTTATGATGCAAACAACATTTAATGAAAATATTTCTAATTGGGATGTTTCTAATGTAACAAATATGGCAGAAATGTTTTATGGTGCAGGATCGTTCAATCAACCTCTTGGTGGAAATAATTTTGGAACAGGGGATGATTTGCCAGTGAATTTTGGAAATATTGTAATTCCTGGTTGGAATCAGGATGGCTCAAGTGGGCTTTTTACTCCTACTTATTGGGGATATGATAGTAGTGACGGGACTGTAATTGTTGGTTATCTTTTTTCAGGTAATTTACGAATGGTAAAAATTACACTTGCAGGGGATACTGTTGTTTCATCAGCTGTATACAAAAATACACCATCCGTGTCATCTGTATCATCGCTATCAGATTTAATAGGTCATTACACAACCCATAATGGAACAAGCACTTATACTTTCACAAAAGGGACCGGTTTTAATAATATAACTGTTACTAATGGTTGGGATGTTTCTAATGTAACAAATATGATGAATATGTTTAATACTGCATCATCGTTCAATCAAGATATTTCAAACTGGGATGTATCAAGTTTAGTAAATATGAGTGCTATGTTTTATTATAATTCAGCTCCATTCGCAATAAATGATAATACAGTCTATTTTCCTCAATTATCCTTCGATCAAGATATTTCAAACTGGGATGTTTCTAATGTAACTAATTTTTCTTATTATGGTGATTCAAATCCATCTGGACTTTCATCTCATAGTAGTGATTTATTTAGAGCTAGTAATCCTCTATATTTTACAATCCGATCATAAACTTTCATTAAAAGTATTATGAATATCTTGGAAGATATAGAATAAATAGTAATTCTAAATACAATTAAATTGTATAAAAATAAAAGGGCTCAGCAGGGAATCGAACCCTGGGCCTCCTGCATTTTAGCCGCATTTGCGGTCCCAAAGCAGGAATCATACCACTAGACCACTAAGCCATTATGCTATGTATTTTGAATCCTTTGTTGGATTATTTAAATAAAGAAATTATCCTTTATATGATATTAAATATATATCTAATTCTTTGCGATATGATTTAAATAGTAAAAAATTAAGTAATGCATATAATTTTTCAAAAAAAGTGTTACATTTAATTGTTAGTAAATAAATCAAATTAATTATTATTTTGGGTGGCAATGGCATTGTAAAATTTGTATCTTTACAGAGACGTTGACCACTGATAATTGTTTTAGAAACATATTTTATTTTGTAAAGGTTACCAATTCTTCCTCTACCACTTTTTCTATCACTATAATGTGGTCCCCATGTACCACCTATCATTGCAGCCATATATCCGGCGACACTCCAAATATTAATTGCAATTGTACCATAATCAAGAAGTTTTATGCATTTTTCTATAATATGTTGAGAATATAATGAATCTGGAAATAATACACTACAAGACAAAGAGCCATGCAATTCTTTATTTGCAAAATGACATACTTTTTCTAAATAATCATATATATTGTCTTTATGGTATTCAATTTCACCTTTAACTAAAACGGGACAAAATACTTCTTTATCAAAACAATAATTGTTAAATGAAGAAGTAGTATTTAATATTCCACAATCTATAAGTACAATATCGTTATTATTGTCAGAACTGTGTTTAATTATTGATGGATATGAAGTAATGGTATTATCAAAATTCTCCAAAAATTCGAAACAATTTTCTATGATTTCATGTTTTCTTTTAATACTTCCGGGATAATAAGCATTTTCTGGTGTTTGTTTTCGCAATTCTTCATTTAAAGCAATATAAAACATTTCTTTTTGTTTCCAATGTCTTGGAATCAAAATAACTTGTGCACTCATACAATAAGACCCTCCACCAGAAATTTTAGCTATTACAATTTGTTTAACTGCATTTTTGATTTCTTTTTGTGTCCAATAACCAGGCATTATTATCCATGGTGTTGCACATCCAAGTTCAGCAGTAATATTTTTTTCAGTTTTCAAGTTATTTTGAATTGCTTTATAAGTATTTTCACTACCTGTGAAATGGATATGTGAAACTTTAGGATGATTGATAATTTTACTTTTATCTTCAAGATCGTAAATCATATGTACTATATTTTCTGAAATGAGTGGTTCTAAAATAATTGAATATGGTTCATATAAAAATGGTCTAAGCGGATGGTGTTTAAGCATTACACATTCTTTATGGACAAATATTCTTTCAAAAATATCTATTATTGAAAGAAAATTCATATTTCCTGCACCTAATACCAAAGATACATGACCTGGTTTGGAACATTCATCATAAATATTTGTTTCTTCTTCTGGAATATTCAAGTCGCACATTAATTCTACTTTAAGATTATCATAACTAAAAGGACCATATAAGCTATATCTTTCATCAAGTATTTTAAATTTTTGATGTATTGTTTTACCATATATAAAAGTGTTTAACCAATTTTTCATAACAGAACTCATGATTAATCGCATCATTGCAGCTTTTTGGCATATGTTATCTGATTTTTCTAGTTCACAACTTTTATTAATCCAGTCACTAACTTTGATCCATTTATCATTTTGTACTATATTTAAAACTTTTGTTGCTAATAATTTACGTTCGTTAATATGAGAATAAGCAAAATTTTGGTGTTTTTTTGATAAATCATCCATTAATGAATTAACTTCAAATAGTCTTTAATCGTTCTTTAATTGAAATTGTCTTTTTTTATAATTTATTAAAAGTATAAAAACATATAATATTATAGAAATTGGTATTGTTGTATCATAAATCAAATGACCACCATATTTATGTATAAAGTCATCACAATAAACTGCTTCAATCCATCCTACAAAAGTTATTGGTAAATGAACAATAAGTGCTTTTATGTTATAATTAATATCTTTGTTAATAGAATTTAATTCAGATATAGATGCAATTAACATAAGAGTTGTTTGAACATAAGTGAAACTATAAGATTTTGGAATGAAAAAATTCAAACAAATAGTATGAAACAAAGCATGTATTTTCCATTTATTCATTGTTCCATTTAAATAAGCTGCTTTGATTAAGAAAAACCAAAAATTATACATGACTAATATGGACATGATGCGCTTCGGTTTTGTATCAAATGTATAAATATATGCATTTTTAGTTGTTTGTTTTGGTCGTAAAGCAAGGTTTAAATGACCTAATCCGTGTAGAAAAACTGCGGAAGCATTTTCTTTAACTGGATGTAATAATCTATAATTATCATCAGTCAAATGATGTACTTTTAAATACTTATACATCAAACTTAGAATCAATGCAAAAAAAGTATCTGAATAGAATGATAAGGCGTGACTTTGATATAAAAAAGATTTATCTTTGTTGGATATACAAAATCCGTCATCAATGAATGATTTTGAAAACCCATTAATTGTTAGCATATTACAAAGAAATGAAAATTGTAATATAATTACACAAGTGTGTACATAATCGCCAAATATCATTTTAATAATAAATCTAAGCAATGCATTTATATATTATATTATTTAATGGTTAAAACAATCAAAAAAAATAGAAAGTTAAAACTTAATAAAAGTAATAAAAGAATAAACAATATAAAAAGTGGTGGAACAGGAGAGCCGCCTTTACTTACTGCTGCACAACTTTCTGCTCGTCCTCCTTTAAATAAGATATCTGTATCAGAAAATATGGATAAAGAATTAGCAAAGAATATAAGATACAAAGCTAAACATAAAATCTTGGGGCATATACCAAATTTAGCCAATAAGCGTTTTGGTAAAAGTGATTTAGTTAAAGAACTTGTTACTACTGAAGATGCTTTGAAATTAGATAGAGAAGAAGCTAATAATGCAGCACTAAATGCGATAAGTACTAATAATGATAGAGAAGAAGCTAATAATGCAGCAATAAATGCAAGAATATCTGGAGCAAATATAGAAAATATGAGTGATATGGAGATAGATATGTATTTAGATTTATTATTTTCTAAAGACACGGAATTACATCCTGCTTTAAAAAATTTAGACAAAAAATTTTATCAAGAATTTGTGGAAAGATTATTGAAAGAAAAAGATTATCGTAAAAGTTTGCAAAATCAAGTTTTGAATAAATTAAGCAATCTTTCAGAAGAAAAAACAACAGAAAAGACAGAAAAGACAAAAGAGACAAAAAGGACAAAAAAGACAAAAAAGATAAAAAAAGCAAGAAATGTTAAAGAAAAAAATCTATCTAATATCAAAGCACCACCATACAATAGTTTGGCTAGTCTTCCTAAGAAATCATCTGAAAGAATAGAACGCGAAAAAGTTCTTGATGGTGAGTATGCAATACTTGCATTTGATAAAAGATGGATTATTGATAATGAAATGAGTCTTGGAATGCTTCCAAAGGATGAACTTTATGAACCTAGAGAGGGAACTTTACAATATGAAGAGTTTTTGGAACATTTGAAAGAAATAAGTAGAGCAGTTTTAATTAATAATTTAAAAATTGCACAAGATGATATATTAAGAATAGTTTTGGATGGTTGGATGTTTGGACAAAATCGCGAGATGCTGAATCGTCGCGGTATAAATGTATTAATAAATAAAAATGCATATAAACAGTTTGAAGGCGTTGAAGTATTTGAAAGGGATATGTTATCTATTGTTGAATATTGGAAAACAAACAAACCGAAACTAAATTCAAATAAAGATATTTGGATGATAAATGGTTCAGAACTAAGTGTTGAATTTATAAAAGAGTTTATAATGTTTCATGTTATAAGGTTGGTAAAATATGACTATTTATATTTTGTGAAAGAATCTAAAATGATAAATTTATATAGATTAAAAATGAGTATATCTAGATTTATTAGTCTTTTCAGAGAAAAAAATAGGAGGGATGAACAAATAATAGAAAATGGAAAAAGTGCTAGAAAGAAATACGAAGAAGAAATGATAAATATTTCTAAAGATAATAATATTGATAACAAAACAAAAACGAAACTTCTCAGAAACATTGTAAAAGATATGTCAAATATAGATTTATATAGCATGCTTATGACATCTCAATTATCATTAGAAGCTTGGAATCCTGAAATATTTCCATCGCGTGAATTAGCTGTATTAGAATTGCAAATAGAAAATCGCAATCGTGTAACTAAAAGTTTATTAAATTTAGGCTGGAAAATGAAAGATATACAGGAAAAAGCTGTTTCTAAACTAGATTTGAGTGATAAAACAATGACAAATGATGCAGTCAAATTAATTCAAAATGAACCGGATTATAATTTTGAATTAGAAGATGATAGTTCTCCTGAATTAGAAGATGATGATATATATGTTTAAGTAATCTGCTGTTTTTCAGGAAAAGAAAATTTAGCGGATTTAATATTAAATCCAAATGTAGATTGTATTGATAAATTCATAATTTTACCGGGATCAGCTTCGCTTTTAAAATCTATAGTTCCAATAACTGGATATACTTCGTTACCATCGGAATCATAACCAGACATTATTTTAGCAATTGTAATTTTCTTACCAGAAATATTTGTATCAGTAATTTCAAATTCATTGTTTTGTAAATATTCAGCTAATTCTGGGTTTAAATTAGACTCCTCATCAAACAGTTCATTGAATCCGACTCTATTTCCTACATTGAAATTATTAGGACCAAAATTTTCATTAATCCATATATCTAAACTATCATTCATTTCCTTGACGTGTGTAATAGAAAAAACATCTTGAATACTTTTTAGTTTATAACCATTGGGAGTTAAAATCCGAATGGATAGTTTATTAATGTTCATAAGAGAATCGTTTGTATACCACCATCCGTCACTAGAGCTTCTATGTGATCCTCTGTTACCAAATAATACATAAGATACATTTGACAATGCTGATTCTTTCCATTTTTTATCACGCATCAATTTAACAAGAGATCTTCTTCCTTGTTCGGAAGTGGAATGTCCCATTCCTGGTATTTCATCAATTTTAAGATATAAAAATGGATATTTATCAAGATTTCCACTAACATCTGGTAATAATACATGTGCGATATCAATAGATTTTACATTTTTTAAACTAATTTGAGTAGCAATTCCTGAAAATGTTAAACCTGCTCCTAAATTAACATCTAAGGAATATGCATTATCTGTGCTATTTACTAACCATTGTTTTCTATCAGAACTATTGATATCGAGATCAAATTCCATATCTACGCGTTTTTGTGTAATGTGTTTATTATCTACTTTTACTAAAGAACCAGTCAAATCTTCATCCATATTTTCCTGATCTTGTTTGAATATTTCTATTTTATCATCAGCGTGTGTTGTAGTTTGATTAGATTCTTTTGAATAAGAACCAACAATTAATGGTATTGATATTCTCAATACGGTCTGGTTTAATTCAGAAAAAGTATCATTAACGCTTTTGTTATTGAAAGTATTTACCATAGATTCATATATAATATCTCCTGCATTAACAGGTATTTGATTCAATGGTTTTCCGAAACGGTCATTTATGTCATCATTCAGAACTGAATATAATGTTTCATAATTACTCCTATCAAAGAATTGCTCTTCCATTACAAATGCAATTGATTATTTTATTTATATAGTTGGCGCGGTATATTTAGTGAATAATTAATATAATTCACTAAAATGGTAATTTTAATATTAAAGAATAATTAAGATAATATTATTATAAGCTTTTAAGAATGAAAAAGTCTATAGATTTGAAAGAATTGTTTGGAAAAAAGAAACTTCTGGAAACAATAAGGACAGAATATAACTTATTAGAAATGGAGTTGATTAGTGAGAGAAAAACTTTCGAAATAGAATTAAAAAAAATATATAAAAAATATAATATTACTGATACTAGTAAACCGTATTGTTTAAGTTTAGCAATAGAAATCGATAAATATAGGTCTCCTCTTGTTATAAAAGAGGATAAATTTGAAAAAGTGAAACATTATTTTGATAATCTAAAAGAAAATGTAGAAATGGAATTTAATAAAATTTTGACCAATGGTTATGAAACGAACAAAGATTATGATTTATCAATATTGAATGAATTAAAATATTTCGTCATAGAAAAACAAAATAATGTGTGTCCAATTTGTGAAGATATAATAAATTATGATGACTCAGTATTGTGTGTAAATAGAAATTGTCATGTAATGCATAATTCTTGTAAAAATTATATAAATAGTTTTAAAACGAATAGTTATAGTGAAAACAACAGATAAGATTTTAATTATTATTATTACTATTATGAATCAACAAGCAAATAAAAAATATAATTGTGAAATGTGCTCATTTTCAAGTAATAGACGTAGTAATTATCTAACACATTTAGACTCAAAAAAACATAAAAAAAATCAACAAAAATTATGTAATGATATTGAAAAGCCCACCGACCTTATCGATGAATTTATCAAACTCAAAAATGAAGTAGCTAATTTAGTAAATAACTTAAATGGTGTATATTCAGAAATTTCTTCGTTAAAGAAACAAATAGGAATTTTATCAAAATCAAATAATGAAAATATTGAGAATACTAGAGAAGCGCCTGAAAATAATGTTTTATTACCAGAATTACGAAAATTTGGAAATGAGAATTGGGATTATATGAATAAGGACATTGTTGTTAAACTAATGAAAAAGGTTAATGTATGTTTTACTGAAATAGTAAAAAAAATTTATTTTAATGTTGAGCATTGTGAAAATATGAATATACAAATAACAAATAAAAAGGAGAATACGATAAGAGTATATGATGGACAAGAGTGGGTAACTCAGAACAGAAATGATTTAGTGGATACTCTAATAAATAATTTGATAAATAAACTTGAAAATTATGAAGAATTTTTCAAAAAAAAGGCTACAAATTTCTATCAAAATTTATGGATAAAAAAAAAGCAATGTCTTCAAAATCCGGAAACTGGTGATCAAAAAAAAACATTGAGAGAATTACGTTCAAAGTTGATTAATTGTATAGTGGATATGACACGTACAACGAAGGATGTGCGTAAAATTAGTAAATAAATTTAAACAAATAATTTAAATGATTCGTATAGCTGCTGCATCTATATTATCAAGCAGTCCAATGTGTTTGTGTTATAAAGATTCAAATAAAATAGAATCTCCAACATTAGACAAAAATATTGAATTTTATAAAAAAAATTTAAACTGTAAGGGAATTGATATTCATGGTTCTGAAGCTGTTAGTGATACTGCTTTTAATATTGCATGTGAAAGATTATTAAGGATGACGAGACATGCAAATTACCATGTACATAACAATTTAATAAAAAATAAAGTAGATTTTAGATTAATTGGATTAAATGAATCTATGACAGATTTGCCGGAACATTCTCATATGAAAAACAAAAAGAATGGTTATTCTGGTAATGGTATAAGTGTTGACAAGTGTAGAGGAATGCGCCATGGTTCATCTATTTTTTGTTCTGAAGAAAATTTAATACAACAGGGGAATAAGAGTAAATATTCACCAAATACAAAAGATATATTTATTCATGAAACTGCTCATGCTATTATGGATGATGGATTGGACGATATTACCAAAAAAGAAATATTAGATGCGTGGTTAGATGCACTAAATAAAAACAAATGGAAAAATGATAACAAAAAGGCATATGCTTTAACAAATCCTGGTGAATATTTTGCAGAGTTGTCAATGTGGTATTTTGGAGGGCATGGTGATTTTATTGATAAAAATAATAAATTTCCGAAGCCTGGTCCTGGTGGATTAGCACAACATGATAATAATGGATTCAAGTTATTATCAAAAATATATGGTGGCGGTTCAAATATTAAACCTAGTAATGTGGATAATATAAATTCTAATAATATATGTCCGATAATAGATTCTGGTATATATTGTGTTAAATCAGATACAGGACCTGACAAACATAATAAAGTAAGTTTATTATTTAAATTAGAAAATGATGATAATAATGCAGATTATTTGGTGAACTGGGTTAATTACAAAGGACAAATAAAATGGGGATTTAAAATCAATAAATCTTGTAAAGAATTTAAAACGAACAGTTTTACTGGTCATGCGTGGTTAGTTCAGAAAGGAGTTATGGTGCGTCGTTTTTATTTTTTTGGAAAAAAGGTAAAAAAATATTATAGATTCAAAGCTTTCATAGCAAATAAAAGTGGTGGAACTTGTTTAATTTGATACTAGTTGGTTTGCCATCTCCACAACAATTGGTTAGATATTTTTATTACATCATTTTTTTCACGAATTTTCTTAGAAACAAAAACATATATGGGTAATGGTTTATCAATATTACAACTAATCATAGTAGATGTACAATTCTTAGTAATAGTTGTATATTCATTAGTTATTTCATACATATCTTTTTCTTTTGATTTACTAACGTTTACATTTAATTGTCCTATATCTGATGCATATGACCAATTATTATTGACAAAATCTCCGATATGACCGTCATATAAAATGAGACCATATATTCCTTTTAGATATATAGGAGTTGAATATGTAGATAGAAAATAATCAGTAGCCTTCATTTGTAACTCATTATTTTTAATTCTAAATATAATTGGACAAGCTTTTGCATCCGCTTTTGCTTGTTCTATTGCTTTCATAGCTTTAATTTCACAATTATGTCGTCTTAATTTTTCAATTGGACGTTTTTTATCTTTCATATTGTTTATTATTTTACGATCCATCATGATTGTTCCTGAATCAATCGCACCATTCGTATTGTAACCCGAAAATGTTGGACAATAAAATTTGTTATTTTTTTTCTTTATTTTTTCTAAATATTCTCCAGAAGAAAACATATTTTTATACTAATAAATTGTATTTTAATGAATAGTTTAAATTAATATAATGCAATTTTTGATTATAAAAATATGTATATATAATATTGAACTTCAACTTAAATTGATATAAGACAAGTTTTATACAAAATATTATATTTATAATGCAAACAGTAAAAAAACGTGGAAAATCAAATCAGAAATTTATAGCAAAAGATGCATTACCAAAATTGACTGAAGCTGTATTATCAGCAGATTCCTTACCATCTAATCTTATACTGCATTTGAAAAAAATTCCAGAATTGGAATGTAAAATTAGTAGTGATGAATCATTTGATAGTGAGGCTATTTTAAAATATGATCCGTTGTTATCAACACCGGATGCTTACGATCCTATAAATGGAATATGTAGTTATATTGAAACGGATAAAAGCAATAAGATAGAACACAATACTGAATTGGAAACTGGAGATAAATTATGTTGGTGGTGTTGTCATATTTATGATTCTAAATCGTTAAAATTACCTATTCGAAAAAATAGTGATGGTATTTATGAATGTGTAGGTAATTTTTGTTCACCTGAATGCACATGCGCGTACATAATGGATTCTGGATCTCGTTATGGAGATAAATGGAAAGAATATGAGCTTTTGCATCAAATGATTAATGAAACACACAGAATAAAACCTGCTCCTAAGCGCGAACTTTTAAAAGTATTTGGTGGAACTTTAGATATTAATGAATTTAGAAGTAATAAAACATATAATTTAGTGTATCCGCCGATGGTATCATTGAAATTACAAATGGACGATACTCCTTCTGATAAAGTTAATGATGAAGAATCGTCATCGTTTTTGAAACCTTCTTCTAATTTGAAACTTGGACAATTAAATATTGATAATGTTGATGCACATATTCCAGAAAAAACGAGTGTCAATAAAAAGAAGAATAAAATAATAAATGGTAGTTTGGATAGATTTTGGGGAAATATAGAATACTAAATTCTAAAAAATGATATAGTGTTTATTATATTAATTTAATATCAATTAGTAATGGTGGTAAAAAATAATACTCTTATTATTGTCGAAAGTAATGGAAAGTGTAAGAAAATTGAAAAATTTACTGGACATAAGTGTATTGCTTCATTTGGTCATGTGTATGCTTTAAAGCCTTCACTCGATTGGTTTGATGAAAATAAAATTGAACCGGAATATATATTGAGTAAAGGAAAAGAGAAGATAATATCTAAATTAAAACAAGAAGCAAAGAAAGCATCAAATGTGATAATTGCTTCTGATTTAGATAGAGAAGGAGAAGCGATTGCAGCAAATTTAATAGATTTACTTAAATTGGATGTTAAAAAAACGGATAGAATTACATTTAATGAAATATCTGAAAAGGCTTTGAAAACTGCTTTGGATAATCCTGGTAGATTAAATGAACAATTGTATAATTCTCAAAAAGCAAGAGCGATTATAGATTTATTATTTGGTTTTACTGTTTCGCCATTTTTGTCAAGACATTTGAATACATTTGCTTTGTCTGCGGGTCGATGTCAAACACCAGCACTTAGAATTTGTATGGAAAGACAGCAAGAACAAATTGTTGGAAATACATCTCTATCTATTAGTGGTTCTGCGAAATGTGTTCCAAAAATATCTCATATTAAGCCTAGTGTAACTTCTCCGGAAAAATGGTTAGAAAATTTGACTAATCAAAAATTTGTAGTCAAAAATATTAATAATAGAAACGTTAAAGAAAAACCACCACCACCGTTTATTACATCAACGCTACAGCAAACAGCATATGCCAAACATCATTTTAGTCCTAAACATACCATGCAATTGGCTCAAAAACTTTATGAAGGTGGATATATTACATATATGCGTACAGATTCTGTGGTCCTTTCATCACAATTTCAAGATCAAGCACAAGAATGGATTACTAAAGAATATGGTGATAAATATGTTCAAAAAAGGCAATATTCTAAAGGTAGTAAAAGAACACAAGATGCTCATGAAGCAATTAGACCTATAAATTTATCATCAAAATTACCTTCAGATTCTCAACAATCTAAACTATATAACTTAATAAAATTGCGTGCAATTGGTTCTCAAATGGCAGATGCAATTTATTCCGAATCTAAAGTTACTTTCCAAACCAATAGAACAAAAACAACTTACGATACATGGGAATCAATATTCAAAAAGATAATTTTTGATGGATATACAAAACTTAAGAATTTATCTAAAGATGAAACAAACAAAGATGATTGTTCTCCAAAAATTAAAATTGGAGACGAATTGAATATATTAAAAGTTATTGTAAAAGAACAAGCAAAAACGCCACCACCCCCATACAATCCTGCAAGTTTAGTAAAAACATTAGAAAAAAGTGGAATTGGTAGACCATCTACTTATAGTACAATAATTGATAGAATTCAAGATAAGGGATATGTGGTTTTAGGAACAAATATTGTTTTAGATACAGAACTTAACTCATGGGAATTGAATAAGGGAAAAATAAAAGAATCTAAATATACCCAAAAAATTGGCGGACAATCAAATGTATTTGTTGTTACTCCACTCGGTGAACAAGTTTGTAATTTCTTCGAAAGCAGCACCATTGAAAGTATTGTATCGGTTGATTTTACCAGCAAAATGGAAAATGATCTTGACTCTATAGCAAATGGTTCTATGAAATGGACAAATTTAGTTAATAGATTTTACAAAGAATTATCTTCTAAAATAAAAAAACAACCTAAACCTCCCCCTAGATCAGACAAAACTAAGAATTGGATACAAATATTAGATACTGATTCAAGTGGGAACATAACAGGTATTTTGAAATCACTTTATGGATATTCTATTGCTAAAGAAAATAATGGAAAGATTGAATATGCGCCTATGCCACCAAAAACAAGTCCACAAGATATTTCAATAAAAGTTGCTAATAAAATGTTATCACTCCCAATCAAGATTAATGACAAAATTGAATTGAAACTTGGAAAATATGGATGGTATGCCAATGATGGAAACAGAAACGTTAGTTTAGGAAATGAAAAAGATATTCCATCAACAAAAGATGTCCTTGAAGCTTTCCAAAAAAAACCAACCAGTAATATTATAAAGAAAATTGATGACAAATGGTCATTAAGAAAAAAGAATGATTCACATTATTTAATGTATATATTAGGAAATGGAAAAAAACCATTATTCTATCCTGTATCAGATATCAGTGGACAATGGGATACAAAAAGGTGTGAACAAATTCAAAAAAAATATATTGATAAAAAATAATAATGGCTCTATTATTTGATAAACAATTTGTTATCGCTTGTATCGCTTCATTGATTCTAATATATTTTATTTCAGAGCAACTATCTAGTTTTTTTGATTCCGCCGGAAGAGCTGTATCAGCAACTGGTGGCGTCGCATCAGATATAGTTGTTAGCAACACGATTGATATATTTTAAGTAAATTAATTGTCACCATGAACCAAAGACTCTTTAATTTCCTTGACCGGCCGATTATCTATTTCATCCATTAATTCTTTAATTAATTGTTTAGTTCTTTCAGATGTATTACTATCTATTTTCAATTTAGATAATTTTTCCTTTGTCCATTTCGGTGTTACTGGTTGTTTAGACTCCTTTCTTTTTATTTTTAAAGTTTTTCCAGTATTTCCAAGTTCATAAGTTGGAACATCCTTTTCTTTCATAGAGCGGATTATCTCATTTTCTAACAGTTTTTGTGCTGCGAGCAAATCACTGACTTGTTTTTTTACTCTTTTTATATTCATATTCAATTCCATCCATTTGGATACATTTTCTTTCATAACCGGATCATTTTCCTCTTCATCTGTAAATTCTGCCATGTTATTTTAATTATTTTATATATATCCTTATATTTCATTAATAATAAACAAAAATGAAAAAATCTTTAAAACAGATTATTGAAATATTTAATTTATAATATTTTCTCCATATAACAATTGAATTATTGATTCACTACAAATTATTCCAAATTCTTCACAAAAATGAATTCCATCTGTAGTATAATTAAATCCATTCAAATATCGAACACCTTTCCAACCAATGAAATTAGATAATATTCTACTTTTTGTTATTGTATATAAAGATAATTCTAATTTTTTATTACAATTAAAACGAATCATGTCATCTTTAACTATTTGATATATATTAATAAAAAATATTCTATTAGATTCTGTATCTGTTTTATTTCTTTTTATTACACTATTTATACAAATATCATTGCATATTTCTCCTATTTGCCATTCCTCACTTTCTACTCCACCTTCGCCTATTGGAGGTGGACTCATAATTATTATTTTTGTATCCGAAGGCAATTGTTCATCTAGTTGTTTAACTATTTCATTCATTTCATTTCTATATCCATCAATTGATGGCAATTTTGTTTGTATTTTAGGAAACATTTGCATGTACATTGGTCCAGCATTTTTATGTACACTACCTATGATATCATTACCACCTATCATAACAACTACAATACATGGATTCAAATCTATAACATCTTTTTTTAATCTATGTCTAACAACACTAGATGTTTCACCATCGTTTGCTTTATTAATAACTTCATAGTTAATATTGTTATTTTTAAAAAATCTTTTGATATTTTTTACCCAATCATATGAACACTTACCAGCAGTTAAAGAATCACCAATGAAACAAATTTTTTTTGTCATTGACAATATTATATTTGTTTTATGTTTAATATTGATTTAAAAAACAATATTGCAAAATATCATACAGAATGAGATACAAAGGTGATTTGAATTCTGATGAAAAAATCGATTATAGTGATCTTGCTATTCTTGGAAATATTGTAGCGGGTGTTGCTCAATTACCAGATATTGACATTATTGTTAATACAAGTGATGGTCCAAAATCTGGTTGGACTGTTAAATATTATAATTACGATATTTCCGGAAATGAAGATTACTTAGGTGAAGGAATCATCACTGATTCTGTATATGGTAATTTGCTTATTCCAAGCAATATATCTAAGCATAAATATATTAAATTAGAATCGTCGCCCAATGATGGGGCTCAGGATATATTAACCAGAATTATAACAAAATTTGATGATAATAATTGGCAGGATGGAGATATGGGTAAAAAATATAGTGCTATAATTATAGGTTCTGATTTACCAAATATTAATTGGTCGATTCAGTTAACTATTATATCTACATTGTTGCATAAAAGTTTAGATTTATATTTAGAAAATAATGATAATATTACTGGTGAACAATTTGAACAAATATATTACCATAACAAACAATCAATAGAAAATTCATTAAATATTGGAAATATGTATGAAAATCCATATTCTACAAAGTCTGAACACGAATCATCTTATAAATTTGTAGCATCGGGTGTTAAAATATTATTAATTATACTTATCATATACAAAACTGCGGCGGCGGCGCCGGATCCGGCATCAAGTGATCCTCCTTCTGAACAAGGTATATGGATTAAAAGTGATTTAGTATTACAATCATTGTGTGAGGTATTATTAGATGCGTCTGGTACAAATATACCATTATTGGATGATGAATATACTATAGATTACGTTGTTAAAAATACACAATATTTATTAGATAAACCCCAAACACAAAATAATATAAAAGATAGCATAATAAATGCTTTTAAATATATAGATGACACTATTTCTGATAGTTCCGGAAATATTAGTGAAATATTAATAAACATTCACAAAAGTAAAAGAATTATTGAAGCACAAGCTCATATAACAGATTTTGATAATGCTACGATTAACGAAACGGACCTAGAAGAAATGCGCTCTGGGGGCGAGCAGGAGTTTGGCTTCAACGATTATAGCATTGATTTGTATACACCTCCTGAGCCGGAACCAGAACCTGAACCTGAACCACAACCTGAACCCGAACCAGAAATTTCTGATTTTAGAACAACATATTTTGATTTTTCACAATCCATAGGACAACAACTTGAAAATGCGAATGAAGAAGGTTTCCAATATCAATATAGTTTTGCAATGATTGATAATATTGATGGAATAGAATGCACCAAAGGTGAAAACGCTTATTTCGATGTCAATACAACTAATTATCCTGATGGTTATTCAATTAGCGATTTTGGTTCAACTATAGAAATGAAAATATATAGAGGAGATCATAGTTCTGCGCACGACCAAAAAATTATATCATTTAATTCTGATAATGAAGAATTAATACAAGTTTATTGGCTTGATCCGGGAGACTATGATCTTGGATTAACAAGAACCCTACCAATGCTGGATGATTCGGGGAACATATTACCTTACTCTGAAGCTGGTAATTCTGGAGGTTTATGGTTGAAGATTGCTGGTAGAATGGAAATTATGTATGATTTCGAACACAGTAAAATATATGACATTAATCAATTGAAAAATAAGTGGATAACATTATATATTGTTATTGGTGAGGATAGTAGCAAAAAACGTTTGACGCCGTACCACGACCCCAAAAATTACGGAAATACTAGATCATATATCAAACTAGAAAATGATTCGATACCAATTGAGTTACTGACTGCTGGTTATAAGGATAAATATTACCTGGAGGGAACATTATTACAAAATATTGATAAAATAGATATTGGTCTAAGAACTGGAACACAGAAAGGAGGGTTCGAATATATTAATTATTTGTCAATTTATAATGGATTCATGTTTAGTGATTATGATTTAGATAGTATTTATTCTCCAGAACCAGAACCAGAGCCAGAACCAATTGCATTGAATCCAGAACCTGAACCAGAACCACAACCGGAACCTCAACCAGAACCAGAGCCAGAACCTGAACCACAGCCTGAACCAGAACCAGAGCCAGAATTTGCAGATAATGCATTATATAAATTCGATTTTTCAAATATTATAAATACTTCATTATATGATGATTTAGTATATTCAAGTATTTATGCGGAGCTTGATATTGTTGAAGGAATACAATGTACACTCGGAACTGGTATATCATTTAATTATGTGAATAATTATGATATTTCTGATACTATGACTATTGAAATGACAATATATCGCAATGAACAACAAAATAATGATGAACAAGAAAATAATGATGAACAAGAAAATAATGACAAACAAGAAATAATAACATTCAAAGATGTGTCTGGCGAAAATATACTAGAACTTTATTGGTTAGATCCCCGTGATACAAATATAAATAAAACATTTGATTTAAGTGGAAATATTACTAATCCATCTGCTACTGATTCAAGTGGTAATATTATTTCAATACAAAATGCTGGTGGATTGTGGTTTAAATATCTTAATAGTGAATTTATATATGATTTTGATCTAAATAATATTAATTATGATCATGTTATAAATAATTGGATAACATTATATATTATAAATGATAATGATAATAAATATATTTATATTAATCCACCAATAGGATATTCAAAACCAATTAAACTGGAACATATATATAGTAATAATAATGATACAACAAATGATACAACAAACGATATAGTCGCTAAAACTATTAATATAGGAATTAATACAAATGGTATAAATGCCCATGGAATTGATTATATCCAATCATTTAATTTATATAATATACTAATAGGAGATAGCGATTTTTATAGTATATATGCTCCCGAACCTGAGCCTGAACCACAACCAGAGCCACAACCAGAGCCTGAACCTCAACCAGAGCCACAACCAGAGCCAGAACCACAACCAGAACCGGAACCTGAGCCAGAACCACAACCAGAACCTGAGCCAGAACCAGAACCAGAACCAGAACCAGAACCAGA
>CETY01014724.1_pt1 | contig 20459 bp, 26 predicted proteins | sample 361551 | NCBI WGS metagenome assembly CETY01 (sample SAMEA2623135, study PRJEB7988) | marine metagenome | biome: marine biome (ENVO:00000447); feature: deep chlorophyll maximum layer (ENVO:xxxxxxxx); material: "saline water (ENVO:00002010), including plankton (ENVO:xxxxxxxx)" | depth 45 m | reverse complement strand
TTCCATATTGAGTTCGACCATTTTATAATATATATATATATATATATTGACTTAATTATTAATGAACAAATATATTTCTCACTTTCCACTTACAAATATATGTATCATTATATTTCCATATTTTATCAATATAAATATCACATGTCATTGTCATATATTTTTGTATTCCTAGAATTGTAATTGGGAATCGATCATTATAAATATCTACTTCATACTTATTATAATTAAAAGGCAATTTAACATACAATGATGGATCATATACTCCTTTTTTATCATATTGTATTTGTGTCTTATATAAATCTGCATTTTCTTCTGTTAAACCTATATGAGCCATTTGTTGAAATTCAATATTTTGAATAAACTCAAAAAAACTTTTCATATGAGCATCAGTTTCAAGATTTGTAAATTGTAAATTCATTGTATTTGCATTTTTATTAAATCCAAACGGACAAAACATCTTTGGTGTAGTAATGTATATCATTGGATTATTATTATATAGCAGTTGTATATAAGATAATCTTTCATTTTCAACTGCAACACTATCGTCTCTAATATATTCTTTTTCTTGAACATTTGGATTTTTTAAATTAAAATTAATGTATTGAATTTTATCAATAATATACTTTCCATGATCAATATGTTTTAAATTACTGATTTTACTTTTACTTTCCATAATATTATTATCTTACAATTTTATCTTTAATTAATTAATTATTTATTTAGGGAAACAATTAAATAGAGTTTAATTATTTAGGATACTTGTAATCTACATTCACAATTGTTTTTCTTTTTGTCGAATTATTCCATATTTGATTACACGATTCTCCTTCCATATGTAAATGATTAGGTAAACATTTCTCTACAACAGGTTTTTCTGAACCCCATACAACATTTGGACGATTACAACTTTTAATATAATCAAAAAGAGGGCCATCATTCTTAGTAGTTCTAGCATAACTCATATCATTACTTACACCTGGATATTTGGGACTGACTAAATCTTCAAACTTAATATAATTTGTATATGCACTCATTATATTAATAAAATATAAAATAAATTAAAGATAAAAAATTATTAAGCAAAACCTTTCCATTTTTTTTGACAAGTATCACTTCACAGCAGTTCAATGTGACGGCTGTGGTCAGTGGACGGACTTTCTGATGAAGGAAAAATATTCTTTATTTCCTCTATCACCTTCTTTTCTATAAGATTTTCGATATATGCTACACTTTCCATATCTTTAGTTATGGTATCCACCAAATTGTCGGCAGGCTCGTCAGCGATGCCCATGGACCCAACACTAAAACCATTACATCTACACCTATTCATAAGATGATACAATAAGAATACTGCGATTAGGAGAATTAGAACGTGTTCCATTTTTAATTCAGCCATCTTTATAATATATATATATAATATATATATATATATTTATTTGACTTAATAGATAAAAAAATTATACTAAGTATTTGGGTCATCGCAGGACATTCTCGCCACGGCGGTGGCTAGTGGGCCGACTTTCTGATGAAGTACTGAACCAATTCTTTATTTCCTCTGCCACCTTCTCTGCCACCTTCTTTTCTATAAGATTTTCGATACGTATTGCATTTTCGATATCTCCAACTACGTCGCCCATATCTTTAGTTATGGTATCCACCCAATCGTCGGCAGGCTCTTCTTGTCCTCTCTTGGAGTGCTTGATCCGCTGCTCGGACCCAACACTAAATCCATTACAACGACATCTGCCTACAAAGTGATACAATAAGAATACTGCGATTAGGAGAATTAGAACGTGTTCCATTTTTACAGCCATCTTTTTATAATATATATATATATATTTATTTGACTTAATAGATAAAAAATTATTCATAAATAGAATTCCCTGGAATTAACCAGTTCTTAGGACATGGTCCGCTATAATGACCATATCTATCATAGACTTCTTGAATTACACCTTGTCCATGACAAGAATAAGGTAAATCATTTGAATCTTTACACATATATAAATTATCATTTATGTTTTCTTGCTTAAAAGGTTGACCTTGAACTTGAGGATAAAATGTTTCAATTGTTGGTTTTATTTGTGTTAATACAATACACAATACAATAAATACTAATACCCATTTAACCAGATCCATTATATTTATACTTTAGATTATAAATATTTGTTAAAAGGGTCATGTTGATTACAAGTATTTGCATGTTCTAGATATTCAGAGAATCTTACACCTTCAATACTATTCAAACATTTTTTTAAATCTGTTCCTCTACCATCCCAAGCAGATACTTTAAAAGTTTCTCTATTTTCTAAGAATTTGTCTAAATAAGGAATAGGTTCTTTCATTACTAACTTGTATAATACAAATAACATTAGAAGAATTAGAATACAAGTGATCATTTATAATAATATAAATATTATAATGTTGTATAAATAAATTACAAAAAAATATAAATTACAATGCGATAAAAATATTTTAAGGTAACCTCTATAAGAAAGACCAGCAATTCTTAGGGTAATTCATTTCAATTAATATGTTTTTATCATGTTATAATTTATCAGTAAGTCTCTATAGTATCACATTTTGAGGTAGTGATTCACCTATGGCTTTGGTACAAATGTACATGTATTTGGAGAGCATTGAAGACATTCCGGTGGGTTAATACAATCACTTTCTTTTGTTTGATCTATACAAAAACTTTTGTGCCTTGTTATTCCTTTGTCGTCGCCGCCGTCATAACATAGATCTGGGAACTCGTCCGGAAATGCCGGTTTTGTACATTTACATGTTCCAATTCGATCATCTTTACAACAAAATGCATCTTTACAAGAATTTTTAGGACAATTAAAACCACTTTTGGATGAGTCAGGTATACGATTAGCATCACAATTTGTAAAACTACTACATTTTACGGTTGCTGGTGGTGGTTTTGCTTTACAACATAATGCATCTGTACAAACATTATCAGGACAAGTATTATCACTTTTGGATGAGTCAGGTATACGATTAGCATCACAATTTGTAAAACTACTACATTTTACGGTTGGTGGTTTTGCTTTACAACATAATGTATCTGTACAAACACCAGCAGGACAAGGAGTATTACTTTTTGTAGGATCAAGTATATGATTACCAGTACAATTTGTAAAACTACTACATTTTGTTATCACTGGTCCTGGTTTAGGATGTTTACAATCTTTATAACAATGTCTCCTACGTGTATCACCATCCCTTAATCTTCGTCCATCTCTATTCCGACAATGTTCTCCAGTATATCCTGGATTATGTATTATAAATTCTTGTAAAACTTTTTTACATTTATTTTTTCCTTCTTTTTTAGGACATTTACCAATATTTACCCATTCTCCATAACAACTATCAAATCTTGAAACAATGTCTTCACCATCAATATCTGATAATGGAGTTAATAAATATGTTGCATAAGGCGTTAAACTATATGTATCTTCATACTTAGTAATTCTTGGATCCGATGTGATACTTATTTCTGCCAAATTTTCAGCAATTTCTTTTTCTTCTTTTACTTTTCTTTTATGGATCATTTGATTAAAATTATTATTAACTGGTTCTATATTATAATCTTTTATAAACTCATTATATATTGGTCTATCTTGTAAGTATGCTTCTTTATTGTAAATACCAGTATCACTATATGATTCATAAAAATCTATTCTATTTGAATTATCAATATCTTTGTTCTTAAAAATATCATCCTTAGTTAAATTTAATAATTCCATATATATTATAATAAATATTATAAATAATCATTATCCTGTATAAAATAATCATTGCCTTCTCGTTTGAACATAGGGATTCTTTCTATTACTGTCGGTGAAGTAAAATTATCATGTATTTTAACTTGTACACCAATGTTTTTTTTACAATGTTTTCCAGCAAAAGGTTTTACACATTTACATTTTTTGTATGTTTTCCCATCTGTTCCACTTACACTTATACAATTACCACCATTTAAACAAAAATCATCATCACCATATTTTGCAGAAGCATTACATGTATCTTTATTAACACCACCAACTGTAAAAGACTCTATATTTTTATTATCATTGTTATTGTCTTTTTCTGTATGATTTAAAGGAATATATAAATTCTTTGTTTTTTTGTGATGTTCAATGGAATATGAAGCATATCCATAAATAAAAATAAAAAATAATATTAATGCTAGTATTACAATAACAGATTGCATATATTATAATATTATATATAATAAACTCGAATATTAATCTAAATTTTAGATTTGTATTGTCATTGTTAAAATATATAATATAGAGACACTTAATTATTTAATTTCATGCATCACATGGAGTATCACTTGCATTCTTTACTGGTTCTGGTACTACTTCGTTTGCAGGCTCAGGCTCTGGTTCTGGCTCTGGTTCGTTTGCAGGCTCAGCGATTACTTCATCAACCGATTCTTCAGTAATATTAGAAGCAGAAATATCACTTTGAGAAGCATTAATCTTGTTTTGAAGCCATGGATCAACATCTTCCAAACTAGACTTAAGTGATTCATCAAGCTTAGAATCCTCTTCAGTAATAGATTCTTTATTGACTTCTACATCCTTTGAACAATTTTCAGGGCAATCGTCGCATTTATTTTCGGGACAATTGTCACACTTTTCTTTTTCTACAGGTTCTTCTACAGGTTCTTCTACAACTTCTTCAACAGTAGATTCTTTGTCTTCTAATTTCTTTGCTTCCTCTTCTTCCTTTTGCTTTTTCTTTGCTGCTAATACTTCTTCTTGAGCAGCTTTCATCTTTTCTCTCTTTTGTTCTTCATACATTAGATCTTTATTAATATTATTTTCTTTGTATTTTTCCATAAGTTCATTTAGACCAGAATCTAAGAATTGTTCATCTTCAATCTTATCGGCACAAGGATTCCAAGGGAGCCAATAACCAACCTGACCAATAAAAACATGGAAACTACTATCTAGACGATGTAATTTTTTAGCACGCGATTCTGCTTCTTCTTTTGTAGAATATACACCCCTTACTTTTACACCACGAATATTTGTTTGACCTTTATTTTCTTTATCATAATCTCTCTGAATTTCATCTTGAAACTTGTATTGAAATCCAAGGTAATCTTCATATACTTCTTCAAACTTCATACCTTTATCTTTTGCATAAGATTGTAGAAACTTTGCTGTTTTGAAAGCTTCTTTATTTTGAATTACATCCTCCGGAGAAACAAAGGATAGACATACAAATTGCTGTCCACCGATAGGATCATCAACTTCAAGGAAATCTGTTTTTTCGTCACTCATTTTATTATTAGTATATAATTATTTTTAAATATTTTAAACTTAAATAAAATATTCTATATAAATATAAAATGTATTTAAATACCAAAAATTTACTAAAATATTTACTGCAATTTTTAATTGTATCATTAACAGCATATACATTATCTCCATGTAATCTAAAAGTCGGTTTTGCTGTAACAATCGGATTAATTTCAGCATCTATATTTGCTTTAATTGATACTTATTATCCAATTGTTGTTTACAGTGATAAAAGTCATGATCATTAATCTGTAAATAAATTAAAAAATTTAAGAAATAATTGTATCTTAAATAAATCATACACTTGAATAATTGATAAAAATTATAGAAATACATTATTATATTTGATATAATAATTTGAATAATTATACAAATTTAAGTTAAAAAAGGTTAAGATGGGATATATGGATATTGTGGATGATAGACCTAATACAAATAAAAATACTACAGTACAAACAAACATACCAAATAACAGAGTTTACTTTGGGGATTGTTCATTTTATGTATTTTTCAGTTTCTGCTGTTTAGCAATAATTTATTTAGTAACATTAATTGTATTTATCATAATTGTATTGAAAAATAATTGTGATGATTTATGAATAGAATCCATTCCCATCTTTCTTATCTTTTAGTAACTTACTTGATTCATTCTTCTCAATAATCTTATTAAATTCTTCTAAATGATCCATAATATTTAATGATTTACGATTGAAAAATAATAGTTCTTGTAACATAGCAGTTGTATATTTTTTATGACGAATACTCTTATAAAATGTATTAAAATTATCTAATTGATTCGGTAAAAATCTTTGAAACATTTGTTCCGTTTGATATTTATCAGCATACCCTAATTCTAATTTGTAATCTACTCTACATGAACGAATCATAGCATCATCTAATGATTCAGGTTTATTTGCTGTAATAAAAATTAATGCTCCCTCCATACAAGTAAAACCATCCATACAATTTAGTAATCCTTGTAAAGTTAGTTTATTTTTAAGATGATCCCCTTCTTTTCTATCTTCAAATATACAATCAATATCTTCAATTAATATAATTTTTTTATTTGTATTATTTTCATTGTCTGCATTAATAGTTGAAAATGCTTCAACTAAATTAGTATCATCCATATCTGTTGATAAAGGAATTAAATGAATATCACAATCAAAATGAGATGCTATTGTATTTATTGTACTTGTTTTTCCAGAACCTGGAACACCATACAAAAAAAATACTTTTTTATAAGGGATACCAAATGATAAATATTCATCTCTTTCATCTTCTGAAAAGAATTCTGCAATAGTATTTACAACATGTTCAAGTTCACCATCTTTTAAATATAGTGTATTGATAGGCCTTTTAGGAATCTTTGAAAATAAATACCAATAATCTTTATAATAATAAATTCGAATTGTATCACTACTTTTCTTTTTATTTTTCTTTTTTCTATCAATTGATATTTTTCTAGCTTCATCTACAAATGAAGTTAATATTTCTTTATTATTATGTGTCAAAGTAATTTTACAAAATAAAATATCACCCTTTGGTCCACCACAACAGTCATTGACTAACATTAATTTTTGTATATTCTGATTGTGATCAACAATACATTCATGCTTACAATGAATTGCTTGACCTTTATAAACAATATTAATTGCTATTTCACCTGGTATTAAAATTCTACCTTTTTCTTCAGTTTCATTATCTCGTCGATTATATCTGTAATTTCTAAATTTTATTTCATCAAGATAAAAAAAATTATGTATCTGTTTTTCACCTAATTTATAAATATATTCTAAAACATCATTATAAAATGGACTTGTTGAAATAAAATGTAAATTTGCCATATCAATTAATTAATATTCGATCTATATTTTTAAATATTAATAAAGACTATTATACAGTTCATTATTTGTATATTTCTTGAATTTATACAATTCTTTTTCTAAAAATTCTTCAAGTTTCTTATCATATATTTCAAATGGAGCAGGATCATCATTTGTAAGTTTCTTGATTAGTTGCGATTTAGACCCTATAACTGGAAATCCATCTGGAAGAATACCAACAATTCTACCTTTTACTTTTGAATAATCATATTTTTGTTTCGGTTTAACATCAACCTTTTTCTTTCGATTACCACTGAGCTTAAAGTTACGCGAACGACGCCCCATATTTATTTTCTAATAATTAATTTATAAAAAATAAAATTCAAATTAAAATATTGCTTATATTAAATGATGACAAAACATATTCTAATACTCATATTTGTGACAATCTTGTTATATTATTTAAGTAGTAGATGTAGTTGTATTAATAATGGGTTTAGAGTTGGTGGCCGAAAAATAAGAAAACATAAAGGACAAATAAAAGAATTAAAAGAACAAATAAAAGTATTAAAAAAAGAACTACATGAATTAAGAAAAAAAAGAAAACATAAAGAAAATAATTCTTCTGGACCAGGAGAAATATCTTCAGAATTATGCTTAAATAAAAGCGATTTCATTAAATCAGACGAGTTTGATAATGCAATAGAAATGTGTAAATCTATAAATTGTGTTTTTGATGATAAAAGCGAACTTTCATGTTTATGCAAATCAGGTAATTGCCCGGTTGGATTAAAAGGACCCTATTGTAGTGAAATGTGGACACAAAACGATGAAAATGTTAAAATTTTAACTAAAATGTATCCTGATAGTTTTAATAAAAAAAATATTGACGTGGAAAGTAGATGGGGTGACAAAATACGTGCCTGTAAAATGGACCCTGAATATTTTGAAAAAGTGAATTGTAAAAAGAAGTGTAGTGCCTCGTTCTGTTGGAACGAGTTCGGAGATCCGGTTAACGCTTCAAATAAGGAAGAATGCGAGCGTGGCTTTGCCCGGAACGATAAGAATAGGAACATCTGGGCTCCTGGAAAATGCTGTAAATGGAAGGTGCAGGGGGAGAAGTATGAGAATCTTGGACATTTGGATGGAGATGTATTATGCGTGAGTCATAAAAAAGAATGCCCTAAGCATAATAAGTGGTGTAAGGGAGGATGCAATAAAGATGAGGTATGTTGTATTAATAATGCCGGCTTAAGTAATCCTAGTGACCTCTTTGATAAGGGACCCTATTGCGTATTAAAAGAAAATGCAAGTACATGTCCGTCCAGTACAAAGTGTCTGAACATCCACATGGAAGATAATATAACATGTAATTGTTCAGGTATAAATTGTATTTGTCCACCTTTAAACACTATTCTTACAAAATAAATATTGTTTACATAACTCTACAAACTTATTTTGTAAGAATAATGTTGTTAATAATGTTAAACTACCTGATAATAATATAGAAGAAACATAAAAACAAAAAATTTTTTTGAACATTTACGATTATCAAATTCTTCAGAAAAAGAACGTATTAAATTATTTTCCATATACTTATATATAATAAATTATTCTATATTAGATCCGTGACATTCATCTTTAATATAACAATAACTAGGTAAATCACAAACGTCCATATCATGTGTAAATACATCGCAATTTTTATCAACAAATAAAAAACCACATACAATTATTGCCCCTATTACACAACTATATACAGCACAACATTTTCTAGTAAATATATTATCTTGTTTTTTTATTATATTATCATTATCATTATCATTATCATTATCAATACCAATATAAGGTATTGCAAAAGTTTTTCGTTGATCCATAAAAAAATATTATTATTATTATTATTATTATATAGTTTTAAATAATTAACGCGTAGTCTTAGTCCTAACAAGCGAAACACCATGCATTCCTTCTGCTTCTTCTTCTTCTTCTGATTGATCTAGACCATTAACAATCTTTGAAAATTCTTCAGATTGAAGGCATTCAATTGCTTCTTCTAGAGTAATTTCTTTAATATATCCTCGATCATTTGCCATTTCATCCATCTTTTGCCGTGAAGTTAGATCAAAACAAGTCGGTCGCGTATGACTGTGTAGATAACCAACAGATGCTGCTTCACCTGTATGAAATGTCGTCTGTAGACTATCTTCAAACATTTGCTTTACAGATTCTACACCTTCTGTTTGTGCCTTGTTAAAAGCAGTTGCATCTACAAAATCACTTTCAAGTAGCTTCGTGTTAACAACTCGTCCGTCTTTCATCTCAATTGCTCCGTCTTGCTTCATATGCCAACGTAGAGATCCAACCATTGTATCTGGACCATCTCTTAGACTTAGACAAGCCTGCCTTCCCAGACGATCTAGTTCATTGAGAAGTCCAATATCTCCAGAATTACAAGTAATGATATTATACTTTCGAATATTTTCAGGAGTAGATACAATATGACATAGACTTGATGCACACTTTTCAGGTGTTTCGCCCGTAGGATTTCCAATTTCTTCACGGAAAGGATTAATCTTATTTGGAGTAGGTCCATCCCTAAAACCTGCTGGCATGAAACTAAGACAAGCTAGATCTCCTTCAGTCTTTAGTACTAGTGTTCCATTTTCTTCAGGAGTCTTTACCTTTACTAGATCCCAACCTTCTTGGACATCCGTTTGAAATACTGGCATTCCTCCAAAATCATGATCATGTTTAAGAACACCTTGAGGGACTTCAGTTTCATTGAAAATCATTTTGTTATTCTCACCCGCTTGCCATAGTGATACACTGTAAGCAAGAGGTTCGTTACTGTAATGTTTCTTGGCCTGATTGTTGAAGTTTTCTTCTTGAACTGACATAGCACTACCCATTTTCTTTGGTTTTGGTTTCTTTTATTGATTTGGTTTTTCTTTTATTCTGGTTTTCTTTCTATTCTGTTTTTCTTCGATTGATTAATTTCTTTTTGTATAAGAAATTTCAAATTATTTAATTAAATTTGAATTCTTTTATATTCTTTTCTATTAATAAATATAAAACTATATTAATTATGACACAGTTTTGTAATTTCTTTAAGAATGGTGATATTATTTACAATCAAACAAATATGATAACTGGTAAAACAAGTGCTCAGTTCCTAGATATCTCCTCATCATTTTGTGAAGTTATTGATCACAAAGATATTTATGTAGATATAAAAACAAATACATTTTATCATAAAACACAACTACTTGATGGAACAACTATTCTAGAATGGAAAAAGACTAGAAATGGTGATTGGGATTGGTTTGTTTGTGATGTAACAAATATCAAACTTTCTCCAATTGCAAATGTTACATATAAAGAAAATGTAAATGAAATTGATCACAAAAAATTAAAAATAAAATCAGAAATAATGACAGAATCATATTCAATTATGAAAAAATACAATCTATCTGATAATGAAACTCAAAGAATTACCAAAATGATAGTAGATATGATTGATAAAGAATTAGACGAATAAATTTATCTCGTTAATCTAAATTTTAATAAATCACATATTTTTTTAAATAATTCAGGTTCATATGGAAAATCTTTTGAATTTGTTAATTGTAGCATCAATGCTAATTTTTTTTTACAATTAATTGTATCTAATATGATATATTCATCCATCTTTTTAATAATTGTAGGTTTATGAAAAACACCCCAACCACTATAACAATATGTCCTTGATATATAATTTCGTATTAATAAGAAATCAATAATTTTAAGAATATATTCTTTTCTATGTTTATCAAAAGTTTTGTCTTCTAATAAATTTTGTTTAACTGAAATGAGTGACATTTCCTTTTTATGATAATTTAATAAATATATTAATTTATGCTGATCACTTAACATATTTAAATACAAATACAAATATTTATATAAATGAGCGAAATGATTATTAATACATTTAATTTATGTTTATCTATGATTCAAAAAGATTCAGAAGTAGAAAATTGTGAAATTAAATTAAAAAAAAATATAGATTTAATCATTTTTGAAAAAAATATATATTTATTTTCAATTTGTATTTTATGTTTCTCTATTTTTTTTGAGTTAAAAATATTTACAAATACCATTAAGTATTTATATCAATTTTCTTTATATTTAGTTGGATATAATAATAGACATGATGATATTCATAGATTAGAATGTAAATTAGAAAATTTAGAAGAAATGTATCATAATTTAAATCGTAATTTAAATCAAAAAATATCACACCTTAATATTAAATTTTTAGACTATGTTAGTAAAAGAGATCTTGAAACTAAATAACCATATCTTGAATTGTATCATTTAATCTATCAATATCATCTTTTTTATTTACATTATTATCTTCTTCTTCTTCAGGTTCATGATCTGGTGGGGCATCTCTTTCAACTAATTTATATTCAATTAATTGATTTAATGGTAAATGATTTGTAGCATCAACCATATTGATATATTGATGCATTTTATAAATTATTCGAATTGTTTCATTTAAAAATAATAGTCGTTTAATTTCTTCAGGACTTCTTTGACCGTATTCATTCATATCTGTAAATGTATATTGAATATTTGGATGACCTTCTAATGGAACATTAAATTCACCTTCATCATTAATAATATTTCCTTCATTGATACAATGATTAAAAATTACCTTTTCAATATCTTCTTTGATTTCAGTTAACATATCTAACCTTATAATCATTTTTTAATAAATAACTTTAAATTAATTTCAAATTTTATATATTATAATATTATAATGAAAGCGAGAACTATGTGGACTTTGATATTATTTATTGCAATATTAGAAACAATTGGTATGTCTATTATTGAAGATTCAGCAAATAAAAAAAATAACTATTTCATTGTAGGATTAATATTTTATATGATTGTTGGTATCATATTATACCATGTATTAAAAGTAGGTGATTTAGCAATAACAAATGCTTTATGGAATGCAACAACGGTTATATTGGTTTCATTAGTGGGTATTTTTTATTTTAAAGAAAAATTTAGTAAATATCAATATATTGGATTAATATTTGCAATTTTAGCAATTATATTTATGGAAATGGATACATTACTTAAATTATTTCACTAATTCCTCAACTTTTGGATTATGTTTTCATATTTTTGTAATTTTATTTTATCATTTCGAATTGTTGTAGTCATTTTTTCAATAACCATCTGTTGTGCTCGAATTGTTTTTTCTAATTCTTTAACATCTTTTGTTTTTTCTATATCTACTGTATCATCTTTAGGAACAAAAAATTTAGATTCATATATAATATCATTATTATCATCTCTTACTCGAACTGGTACAGACCATATTGATGGACCATTTTGTAATATAATGCGTTCATTACCCATTCTAGAATACTCTCCACCTACAAAGAAACCTTCTGAATTTGTTGATTCTTCTAATGTAATGTATTTAATTTTTGTTTTTGGTGTAAATGTATAAGGCATATCAACTTGTTCATAACCTCGTAATTCTCGTTGAATTGTAGAAATATTTGTAATTCCTTTGACCATATATTATTTATAGAATATCTTTTTATATTAGTATAAGTATGTTAGATATATTACAAAGTATAATGAAATTATCAAATGATAAAAAAGACACATTATTGTATTTCTTAGATGATGATACATGTGATCGAGTTAGAAGATATCAATATATTGAAACAAAAGACTTATATTTAAATGATTCATTAATTTGTATTAATAAATCAACATTAGAAATAGATTTTACAGGAGCGATACATCGTATGAAAGATGATGAAATTATATTAAAATTCAATAATTACAGTCGAACAATTGATCCAGATGATTATCATAAATTTATGAAAAGAAGAAAAGGTGAACGGAATAATCGTAAATTTTTTGAAGAATTATTAAAGAAATTATAATTTATTTGCAACAAATATTTGCACTAATATTATTTATATAATCTACATCTTTCAAATCAGGATGTGTTTCAGGATCTCTATATTTTGCTAATTTTAATCGATTTTCTAAATCGTAATTAAATTCTCTACCAAATTCATCACATGGAAAATCTGTCCCTTCTTCATCTATATCATCACAAAATGTCATACTTAAAAAATCATCTTCATCAGTTAATGTAGTCCTTCTAAATCCTCTTAATCTTAATTCTCTTTCTCTTAATTCATGTTCAAAATCTATGCTATTTGAAAAATCATAGACTATTTTATTTCCTAAATCATCTGGATGTCTGTATTGATGTGGTTCATTAATTAAGATTGAATTTAAATTTCTTTCTTTATCTAAGAAATTTTGTTTTTCACTTTCACTTGGATATGTTATAGCTCTATGATAGTTTTCTATACCATAATAAGCATCCCAACTTTTATTAAATTCATATAAATCTTCATCATCTTTTATATCTACATGAGGACTTTCAAATAAATAATGATGACTATCTTTACCCATATAATCATATATATCTGATAGAAATCCTGGTTTTTTTTCGATTTCTGGAACCGCTTTAATATAATAATTATTTAACATTCCATTACTATTTGACCCATTTAATGGTATATATTGAAAATCATCAATATCAATATCTCCTAGAAAGGGTTCAATATTTTTTGATAAATACATTATATAAATATATATAAGTAATACTAAAACTAATAATTTCATATATAATAAAGAAATATAATTATTCTTCAAAATTTGAATCATCTTCTTCATCATCGCCATCAATGTCTTCAGGGTCTACTTCATCATTATAATCATATCCTTCATCTCCTTCTCCTTCTTTGATTGATATATTTATATCCGTATCTAATTCTTCTGATTCTTCTAGAATTTCTTTGAATTTTTCTTTTCTTTCAGCATCTGTTAAATCTTGATAATCTTTACTATTTAAAAATTCTTGATTTTTCTTAGCTAAATCTTGGAACCAATTTACTGCACCAATAGTTTGTTTTGTTTTATATACAATTTTTTGTTCATTGTCCATACTATCGAATTGACCGAGTAAAACTTGTTTTTCTCTTTCTTTTTGCTGAGCAATTCTCTTTTTTAATTCACCCGATGTATTATTTATATTTATTATCCAGAAAGGATCATTATATTCTTGTATTATATTGATAATAATATCCATCAAAAAACTTGATATCTTTTTATTTTTATCGGATGATTCAGTTATAGTTATTTCTTCTAATGATTGAAATATTTCATTTCCTCCTTTACATTCACTATCTTCATTATCTTCATTTTCAATGTTTATAAATTCTACTATTTTACGTAATATTAATACAAATATATATTTAATTAAATATGAAGCATAGTCTTTTGTAAATAAATTATCTTGCTTACCAACAATTAAATCTATATTTTCTATATATGGTTTTATATAATTATATAATTCTTGGAAATATGGTGCAACTTTTGGATCTAACATATATTTCATAAAACCATTATCACCTTTATTTTTTCTTTTGATAAATATAGAATTATGTAATAAATATTCATTTTCTGAAATAAAATCTCCCATCATATCATGATTATAATCAGATAATTTCCAATCCTTTGGAATATTATTATGAAATGTGCAACCATGTGTACTTTTATTTGTTTGATTTTTAATTCTAGATATCATAAAAATTATATTGTGGATAAAATTATATATGATATTGATATCTAAATCATCTCGATCGATAATATTCATAAATATATCATATAATTTATCAATTTTTAGTAATCTTTTTTGAGCTTCTTTGATTTTATCTGTTGTTCTTATATATTCTATAACAGATCTTAACATAGTTTCTGTACATACAATAACTTTGGTAAAATATTCATCAAATGTCTTTACTAGTTCTTCATATACTCGTGTATTCACTCCTGTATTTTGAATATATGTTTCCGTTTTATCAAATATTTCTTTTAATAATGGTATTTGTTTATATATATCACTATTTAATATTTTACTTAATCTGGATTCTATCAAGATTATATTTTGCCGTTTCATCGCTTCAATATCTAAAATTGTAAATTTGTCATATTTGTGATTTTGAATAAAGAATATTTCTTTGAATGAATTTTGTTTATATAAATTTTTAAAAATCATTTCAAAATTTTCATTGGATGGAATTATATTTTCTTTTTCACATGGATCATATATTCGATCAATTAAAATATGTACAGATATTGGATTTAATATATCTTTAGGTCGTTTCACAATCGCTTTTGTTACATCATCATAACAATAAATATTAAATATATTTCGTATTGGACTATTTTCTTCTAATTTATCAAAAGATATATTTGGTATTACATTATTCGGATTATATGTATAATTTCTTTTAGGATAAGTATTTAATAATTGTAAACTGGTATTTCTAAAAGAAATATGATTAAATATATTTAATGTTTTCACACATTCTCCTTTATTTTTACAATATTTATTGATATCATAAATAATTTTTCTTAATTCTGGAAATGATATTCTATTTCTTTGTTTCCAATCATATTTTCTAAATATACTTTCTAAATATGATTTATCTTCTGACGTATCAAGTAAACGATTGATTAATAATTGCATGTAAAAATTCTTTGTCCCTTCTATCTCCTGATAACCATATAAACTTAGTATAAAATCATAGAATCTTAAAAATGATTTATTGTTTAATAATTCAATGTTTTTAATGTTGACAGATTTATATTTAGTTGTATTAAAAGATTCATCAATATCTTGTAATATTGTAATATTTTCTAAACTATATTTTGTAATATTATTGTTTATTAAATATTGTTTGTTTTCTTCTACACTTTCATTAATAACTTTATTTATATTTTCAATTGTTTTGTTTGTAGGTAATGGTCTGTAAACAGTCCAATATTTATTTAAATATTCATTTTTACTAATACCAATATATTCTTGATAATATTGTATTCTGTCTAAAATTTGTGGACATTTTAGTAAATATTTTACAATATTACTTAATTGATTTATAGGACTTGTTATACTTGGATCTTCTTGTTCGTCTAAAAAGTTACTAGAATATTTCCAAAATATATCTTCTTTATAATTTTCTGATATAGTTTTTATTCTTCCTTGAATCTCTTGTAATACTTTATAGTTTATTTTTGGATCTGTTAAATATTCTGTATCTGATAAATCAATTAATTTTATATTGGATATTTTATAATTTCCAGATATTGATGTTTGAATATATATTAGTATACTTATAAATGAAAATAATAATTTATTTGTTTGAGATATAAATGCATAAATATTCTGATAAGCTTTCTTTCGATCTTTTTTCTCTGCACTTTTTACTTTTGGATGATTCTTAAATATATCTAATGTTTCATATCTATTATCTGAAAAATTTTTATTATCTATTGTATCATATAGTTCTACAATATGTAAAACATCTGATTCTATTAATTTGATACCTATATTACTTGATAAAATTTGAACTATATCAAATATTGATTGTTGATCTTCTGTTAATTCAAGTGATTTTTTATCTTCTATTATTGCTTCTTTTGTAATTGCTTTTCCTTCACTTGTAAATCCTTCAAATGTATTAAATTCTTCAGAATCTAAAAATTGTCCACATACTTTACAATAAATAGATCCATCTACAGCAGGTAATCCATATTTTGTCATCATTTCATCATACATATTTGGATCTTCATCTATTTTAGATGAATATAAACAGTGAGTGCATAATATTTTCTGATTATTAAATTTATTATATAACCATTTGTCATCTTCATGAATGTGTTCTTTTTTTCTTGTAAATTGATCTATAAATTTGCGTAAATAATAATTTTTATATTTTTCATTTAATTGTTTATTTATAAATTCTAATATAGACTCAATTTTTTCTTCTTGTGATAAAGTTTTTGTTTTATATTTTGTTTTTTTATAAATCCCTTTTTCATTTGATTTACGATATGCTTTTTTGTATTTTTCAATATTCTTGTCTATTATATTATTTAATTCAAGTTTAATGTCTGGTTCAATATCTGATATATTTAAATTATAACGAAAAAATAATTTTTCAAAATCTTCATAATTAAAAATATAATTGTAATATTCTTTATAAATAAAATTATCAATTATAGTTTTTTGATCTGGTATATAATTTAATAATAATTTATGAAATGAATCTTTATCAATTGTTTCTTTAATATTAAATTGATAAGTTTTATCGGATTCATAATTTTTTCCAGAATCATATTTTGATAAATATTCCTCTTCTAATTTACAATCAATAATTTCAAAATTATCTTTTAATATTTCATTTATTCTGATTTTTTTAGACTTTATTGTATAATTATGTCTAATTAACATACATTTTTCTGCTAATGAAATAGTATTTGAATCATATGAAAGGGGTAAATCGAGTGTATGATTGTCTGGAAAATAAAGTAAACTTGAAATAATTACACTTGGTGGTCTTTGTAATATTTCTAAGACTGTTTCAGAATCAATTGTATTTGGTACAAGTAATCCTTTATGATTTCTTCTTTCATCAATTTTATATTTTGTTATATTTTCAATTATATTGTCTTTTTTTTTATCCATATCTACACTAGAACATGTATTAGATGTTATACAGTCTCTAAAATAATCATTATTATATTTATTTATTGTATAACCATTTTCTATAGGTATATCAATCGAGGTATTTTGTAATGCTCTATATTCAGAACTATAATAAATATTCATTAAACTTTGATATCTAATTCCTTTTTCATGGGTTAAATCATAAATTTTTTCTAATTCATTTGCAAAATTAACTTTCTTATAATCATCTTCAATAATTGGTTCTTCAATTTTTTCGAAATATAATCTTTTATAATCTTTTGATAAGGGAATTAGCCAATCTGGTATTTTTTCTTTATTTAAAAAATCGATTACATCTGGAAAATGTTGTAATGATTTTTCCTTTGTATCTTTTATCATTGTCATAAATTCTTGAGAGATATCAGAAATAAGATTAATCATATATTTACTATTTTGTACATCCATTGAAACAATTAAAGATGATATAAGGTCTTCTTTTTTATCAACATCGCTATATATTTTTTTTATGGCTTCAACTGTTTGTATTTCAGGGAAAGTATCTTTTGTGATTAAATCATTTGTAATATCATCTAGTTCTTTTATATCAAATTCTATTACTTTTACAATATCGATTATTTCATAATCTGATGTATTAAGTAATATTTGTTCTTCTTCATTCATCTCTAAAATATAATCATCATTGTCAATTGATAATAATATTTTGCTTTCATCAATTTCAATACTTTTAATCTTAGCAAATACCTCACCTTGTTTTTGAAAATAAATTATAAATTCATCATCTATAGAAAAAGGTTTATCATAAATAGAAATAATATTCTCTTCTATATTTTCTTCATATTCTTCATCAGTATCTGTCATTATAATTAATTAGATTTTTAATTACTTAAAATTAAAACTTATTATATAATTAATATAATGGAATTACAAAATTATATCTCTGAGAACAGTGATTATGATAAAACTCTTAAAGAAAAGGGTTTTATTGTAAAAAATTTTAATAAATACAATTTAAAATTAATAAAATATCCTTATGACAGAAATGTTGATACAAATACTTTTGAGCGATATCTTAAAGGTTGTATTGTAGACACAAAGACAAATAAAGTTGTTATGATTCCACCGATTAAATCTGACAATCTTATTAATTATAATATGTGTGTAAATGGTGCAGTAATTCAAGAACTATTTGATGGAACAATGATTAATTTATTTTATCATAATGATGAATGGCTACATTCAACAAGAAGTGATATTAATCTTAATAATAAATGGACAAAGAAATCATTTAAAAAGATGTTTGAAGAATGTCATGGTGGAAAATTAGACTATGATAAATTAAATAAAAATTATACATATTCATTTGTAATGCAACATACTGAAAATAGAAATATTTCTGTTGTAAATGTAAATCATATTATTCTAGTAGAAGTGAGGAATCGTGAAACTTTTGATTTTGTTGATTTAAGTGAATTTGTAAATATGGAATATAATGGTTATCATATTGTAGAAAATTATGTTGTTACAAATCTAAATGATTATATCGTTCAACTTAGTAATTTTACAAGTAGTGATCATGGTAGATTTAATTATAAAGGTTTTACAGTAAAGAAAGATGGAAAAAGGTATAATTATATTAATCCAGAATTTGAAATGGTAAAGACTCTAAAAGTAAATTCAAATAATCCACTATTTAATTATTGTAGTCTACGTAAACAAAATAAACTTAGTGTATTTCTATATTATTTTTATGAATATAATAATCAATTTGCAAGATATAATACAGTAGTCGATATATTTACGAAAGAACTATATGATACATATGTAAAAGTAAATATTAAAAAAGAATTAGATAAAAAAGATGTACCATTTCAACTAAAACCATTAGTGTATGAACTACATGGTATTTATTTAGAGCATAAAGCGAAAATTAATTTATCAAAAGTGAATGATTATATCAATAGTCTAGAACCAGATAGACTTACATTCATTCTGAAATATTATCTATAGTTTCTTTGATGCTTCACGTTTCATAATATCAAGTATATCAATTAAATCTTTACAAACTTTCATAAAGAATTCTGCAATATATGTTTTCTTTTGTTTTTCTGTATAATCAGTTGGTTTAATCATTACATTAAAGATGATTAAATCTGTTAATGGGTGAGGTTTTTTATATCCAGATACTTGAACAACAGATGAACCAGTAATAAATTTATTTACCATATGTGCTTGAATCATATTTCCAGTGGTATCATCTTCTTTTGCCATAATGATTTGATAAGTCATTTCATTTTTTAAGCGATCAAATGAAAATAGTGATTCTTCAGGATCAGATACCATTGTTTTTAAATTTTCGATAATATGAATTAAACGATTATCAAGTATGTCTAATGATTGTAAATATACTTCTTTACAAGTTTTTACATGATTTGATGTAATACTAAAATTATACCAATATGGTTCATTGATTACATCACGATAATAATATCTTTCACCTTCTTTTAATTCTAAACTTTTACGATAAGATGCAACATCACCTCCTTTAATTTTATTTATTTTAATATTATCTTGAACAACTTTATCAAATACTTTTTTATTATGTTTAAATGAATATACAACTTTTGATAAATTATTAAACCTAGCATGTTGTCTAGAAGTTCCTAATGATGGTGAACAATAGATATCTAA
>CETY01045091.1_pt1 | contig 20474 bp, 40 predicted proteins | sample 361551 | NCBI WGS metagenome assembly CETY01 (sample SAMEA2623135, study PRJEB7988) | marine metagenome | biome: marine biome (ENVO:00000447); feature: deep chlorophyll maximum layer (ENVO:xxxxxxxx); material: "saline water (ENVO:00002010), including plankton (ENVO:xxxxxxxx)" | depth 45 m | reverse complement strand
TTCAAATAGATGAACTTAAAACTAAAATAGGAGAATAAAATGGCTAAAGTAATATCAGAATATACGATTAAAGCACCAGTAGTTGGCAATGAGCCGAAAATGGTAGAAATCAAAATGACAAGAACTATGCAAGATGCGTCTGGTAATGATGTAGAAGTAGTAGACTTTACTGAAACAAAATCAGTTGATGAAGCAATTTCACAAGCAGAAGCAAGAAAAGCAAGTCTTGAAGCACAGCTTGTAGATGTAGAAGCTGAATTAGTAGAATACAAAAAAATTAAAGACGCATAATGATTGGGTATTTAATTAAGCTAATTAGCATTATGAGAGGTAGGTAATGACACTTACCTCATCAGGACAAATTAGCATTAGTGATATTAATGGAGAGTTCGGTAGGAGTGGTACGACTGCTAATAGTTCATTAGAAGATTTATCTGATGGTACTGTTGCAACTATTAATACTGGCAATGCAAGTGGAGATAGACCAGATGGTTCTGCTCCGCATAACATGAGCGAGTTTTATAGTTATAATCATAGTGCATCTACTACTTCTTGGAGTAATGTACCAGCAGACTTTAATTTGCATACATTAGATGGTAGTGATTTTTCAGTAGATTCAGTTGTGTCTGGAGCTAAAAGCATTACATTATCTGGCGGTAGTGGAACTACAAGTGTTAGTTGCCAACAGCCAAGCAATGGTAATATAGAGCTAAAGTTTGCATATTCAACAAGTGGAGATCCAGGAACAAATGGAACTGCTAATAGTGGTAGTGGGTATGGAAATACTGTTAGCGGTATTTCATTTACATCTGGCACTTTGTATTTAAGATTTAAACTTGCAGAGGTTAAAGCAGACTCTGGAAATTTAAATACTGCGGAGAATAGAACGATAACTTTTACTAACAATGGCGTTAGTAATACAGATTTACAAATTAATTGTAGGCTATCAGGATTGTAATATGGCTATTACATATAGGGGGCAAAGATTTAGGGGTTATAACAAACCAAAAAGAACACCTGGGCATAAAACAAAGTCACACGCAGTTTTAGCAAAGGTAGGAAGTAGAATTAAATTAATAAGATTTGGCCAGCAAGGAGTTAGAGGGGCAGGCAAAAATCCAAGAGGAGCAGCAGCAAAAGCAAGAAGAAGATCATTCAAAGCTCGACATGCTAAAAACATAAAAAAAGGTCGAATGAGCGCTGCATATTGGGCCAATAAAGTAAAATGGTAGGGAGATAAGAAAGTGGAAGTAAATAAAAATACAAAATTTACATTAAGTTTAGAAACTGCGGTAAGCATAGGTGTTACCATCTTTATGGTAGTTGGATTATGGTTTAATCTACAAGCTGATATTCAAGAAGCAAAAGAGCTTCCTGAGCCACCAGTTAGTAGAACAGAGTATGATTTAAAAGACCAAATGATTCGTAATAGTATTATGAATACTGAAGAAAAAGTAGAAAAACTTGAAGAAAAAGTAGATGACATTAAAGAAGATACAAGAAGTATTAATGACACTCTACTAAAAATGAATAATAATTAATGAGGCAGGGTTATGAGAAATATGATAAATATGTGGCTATTAGTGCTTGGGTTATCTACATCATCGCTATATTCGCAATCAGTATCTTTGGATAGCTTTCAAGATGTACAGCTATTAAATGTACAAAATTGTTCAGTAGTGCAAGTGAACGCATCTTGGAATTATCAAAACAGAGTACGCATAGAACAATTAGACAAACTGTGTTATATTGCAGAAATAGATATTGAAAATAAAAATATAGGTGCTGTGATAGCAAAAGAATGGAACATCACAATAGTTCCTACTATTATTGTATTGAAAGAGGGCAAGGAGGTTAAGCGCTTCGAGCCTGGTATTAGTATGAGATTTGATGAGAAGACTATTATAAATGATATAAGGCAAGAGGTTAGATAATGATTAATCTTGTAAATTTGGCCTTTGGCATGTTATATTACATGAAATAAATAATAGGAGATTTTATGATTTTAGATAAAGAACAAGATAAATTAAAAGAATTAGTAGAGCAACATAATCAAGCATCAGAGCAAATACAGATGCTACAATCATCGATAGCAGATTTACGACTACAGATAGCAAAACAACAAGGCGTTGTAGAAGCTTTAGATAGTATAAAAGAAGAAAAAGAAAAGTTTAAAGGAAGCCCAAAAGATGCCTAAATTAAGTGTAATAGCAAATATTATAGATAAAGTTGCAGACAATGTTGACAGATTTACACTTGATAAAGAAGAAAAAGCACAGCTTATTGCTGAAGTCAATAAAGCACAGCTTGAAGTCAATAAAGTGGAAGCAGGACACACCAGCTTATTTGTTGCTGGGTGGCGGCCATTTATTGGATGGACATGTGGAGTAGCATTGTGCTATCATTTCGTACTACAACCATTTCTTACATTTTTATTATTTTCCTTTGGGCAACCAATGGATCTGCCACAGTTCGATATGAGTACATTGACAACTATACTTCTGGGAATGCTCGGTTTGGGGGGTATGCGTTCATTCGAGAAAGTGAAGAAATCTACATGACAGAACGATTAGAACAGATGAAACGATTAGTTGATTCAGTTCTTAAAAGAGCAGATTTATATAGTCCAGAAGCAGCTGAGCTTGTATTTCTTACAGGATTAGTAGAATCTAAATATAAATACATCTATCAAATAGGCGGACCAGCCAGAGGGTATTTTCAAGTAGAACCATTCACAGCCTGGGATATTTGCATTAATTATCTTTCTTTTCGTAGATCAACAGCTGTAAGATATGCCAAAGTTTTAAACTTGGAAGAAGAGGTATTGATGCACCCAACAGAAGAACTCATGGAAGAGATGTTAGAGGATAATATTGCATTAGGTATCTTACTTTGTAGATTAAAATATTATAGAGTTCCACACCCACTTCCTACCGATGTTGATGGTATGGCTGCGTACTGGAAACAGTTTTATAATGCGGGGGGTAAGGGTACAGTAAAGCATTTTTTAGAAACTGTTGATGTAGCCCAAAACCATAAATTATAGTATGGTACATAAAACTAACGAGAAAATAGAAGAGCTTAAAAAGATACAAGACGAGATTCTTACCTTAGATTTAAATGATGAAGCAAGCGCTTTTAGATTTTCAATGTTGTTCTTAGACCTTATGACTATTATAAAAGAAATGGAAACTATAGATGGTGAAAAATCATATATATGTTCTGATACAGAAGCAGGTTACGCATGAGCAGATATGAAGCGTTTTGCAATACAAATACTGATTTAAGTATGATATTGCCAGAGATTGATAGCTTTGACAGAAAAAGGCTATTACAAAATTTTATACAACATAGCGGTAGTGTTTATGTTTCACATGATGCTGGGTATGTTTCTCAGCTTTACATAGATGGCTTAGAAGGCACTTCTGTAGCAAGTGTTAGCGATATTAACGCTAACAATAAGTATTTCTACGACAGCTCTGCTGATGCCTTATATTTACAGGCATCATCTACCCCAAATGATTTAGTTATTGAAGCTTCAGAAGATTGGGAAACAATTAAAGGAAGAGTTACAAAAGAAAAAGCAGATTTTATTAGAGCTTATTTAAACAGGCCTATTTATAAGATTAAAAACTCTTCAATGCAGGGAGCAAATGCAAGAGAGTATGATTATGTAGTAATTTATTGTAATGCAGCATTAGCTGTAGCAGAATTAGTAAGAACAATAGATGTTCAAAAAGCTGATGATATAGAATTTAGAATCATCAATGATGAGAAAAATGGTTTACTTGACAGAATAAAAAGAGGTGAATTTCAGCTATTTAATGAAAGCTCAGAAAGATTTCAAAATGGAGTTATACATAACATTGTATATGATAGTAATTCTACTGGTACAGTCATGGACCTTAAAGGTTTTCCTAATACAAGTTGGGATGATGTAAGACTTGTAATAACAACAGGCGGTACTCTCTCTCCAGGAACAGCATCAACAATTAAATATAAGGTTTTTGTAAAAGACGATACAGGTCTTAAAAGAAATCTTACTATTGAAAATGAAACCCTAACAGGCGGATACGATCCATTAGCTTATGGTGTGTATTTTAGAGGTTCTGAAGGCGTTTATACAACAAATGATGAATTTTCTATAATACTTTCTGGATTAGCAGAAGACACAGCGAGTGTCAAATCCAGACAGGTATTTAGATGACGATAACATTTTCTAATATATACAGTAACAATATTTTTGATGGTTTAAAGAAAATCATTACCACCGAATTTACAAAAATGCCAATATACAATGACCTACCTTTTATTGGCAGGGGGGGTGCTATGTTTTTAAATATTCAGATTACAGACGATGTAGATGAAGAAATATTTGTTATGGGTACTTTAAGAAAGATTTCTGTATCGATAAGACTTTATCAAAGATTAGAAGGCTCACAAGAGTTTAATAAAAATAAATCAATACAGAATAGATATGCAGAGAGAATAAGATCATTGATTGAGCAAAAATCTAACTACACAGTATCTTCAGACACTCAATGGATTAATGGTGAAGTTTTTGAAATTGATTACACGCCAGACATAAGCGAAGAAGAAGAAAACTATACAGTATGTGAACTTTCCTGTGAATTTATGACAATGCAAACATTTATAATAGAAGAATAATGGCTTTTAGACAAAGATTTAAAATAGACGCTAATGATGCTATAGCTGATATAGTAAGAGGGGAGTTTCCCAGTATACCAGTATATGAAGGTAATTACAAAGAGCCGAAAGCGATGTTTTTTAAAATTGATAGACAAAATGACACTTTGTTAGAAATGAGAAGAGGAACTTCTAACAGAGAATATTCAATAAATTTACAACTTCATGTGAAAAGCCCATACCCTACAAAAAGAAATCAAAGTTTAAAGATGGCGCTTAGAAATGCAGAGAGAGTCAGACAGTTGCTGTATAGCTACAGAAATCAATTAATTGCAACCTTGTCTTTATTGACGAGCGATAATAAGAATTTTTTTGAATCTAATAGTTTAGAGTTCAGAGTTAGAAGGTCTTCTGACGAGGTGTATAACTATCATGATTTAAGCGTGAATAATGTTAATATGAATGTGAATGAAGATAGAAATTATTTTATATTTAATTTTAGTATAGATGCTGATATAGAAAAATTGGCATCTTCGTAAACCATTAAAGGAGTATATAGAGATGAAAGTAAAATTAAAAAAAGGCAAATTAGTTCCAAGAGATAACAGCTTTAGCGGCTTGTCTAAACAGGACTATAACAATTTAAACGCAGGAAAGTCTGTAGAGATGGATTCTGTGCCGAAGTTAATTGAATCTTTTGTAGAAAAAGAAAAGTCAGTAAAGGAGAAATAAGATGGCAATTTCAGGAAATGCCTTTTCACCAAAAGAATTTGAATTAGCAATCTGTCAGGAAACAACTTGTGGTACTGCTAAGGTAGATGCTATGCTTGGAATAAACATTGATTCAATCAGTTTTCCAACATTAAATCCAACACAAGTGATGGATGTTAGATCACATTCTGGGAGAGTGGCACAAGATATAGATGTGTTTTTATCAAAAGCACAAACAGTTAAAGAAATAAGTTTTGCAGGAGTTTTACACGATGAAATAGCACCAAACTTTATAGAAGGTGTTATAGGAAGTGCAACTTCAGACGCGGAAAGTGCAAATGAATTGTTTCAAATTTTAGATACATACTCACCTGGTGAGATAGTATACGGAGCAACAAGTGGTGATAGAGCTTTTACATATACTGTTGCAATGATTTCACCAGTAAGTGGTAAATCAGTCACTATACCAGGTATGGTATTTACCTCACTAACTATTAGTGCAGATATGGGTGAAGAAGCTGGAAGAATTAAATTTGAAGCTACAATGCAGTCAGGTAAAAGTGCAAACTTTGACCAAACAGTAACAGTAGCTACTGATTATTCAGCAAACTACTATTCAATGGGCGATATGGCTTTTAGAACAGTTGCTGGCGTAGCTGACCAACTTTTACAATCTTTTTCACTAACAGTAGAAAACCCAGCTAATTTTCATGGATACTCTGGCAATGACTTTGAAGTAATATCAAGAGCTATTCCAGAAATTTCAGTTAATTGTGATGTGACAATGAAATATGATGCTAATTCATTAGAATTAGACGCAGCATTTGGGGGAACTCAAGCAGCGGGGGGAGCTGTTACTACAATAGGTACTGGCGCAGCTATAGAGGCAGGAACAGATAACAAGTTTAGTTTTGAAATGCATAATTCAATTATAACAAACTATGCTCTCAATGAAGGAGCTGCAATGTTAGTTGATTTATCTTTGAAAGGCTTAGCAGATCCAAGTGAATCTAACGCGCAAGACAAAGCAGCGTTATCTATTAAAATATAGTTGTTTTTTAAGATAACTATATTTAATATTTGAGTAATGGTAATAGTCAAAACAAAACATGGTGAATTTGATGTAAAACCTCTTTCTTTCAAAGAAAGAAGACAACTTCACAGATTAGAAATCCAAGCAGCAAATATTGATGGAGAAACTATGGATTTCGGTAAATATGTTGAAATGATTGATTGGGTTATTAGTAAAACAATACCTAATTCAGAAGCAGTTTTAGCTGATTATGATGACAATCAAATTGATGACATAGGAGCTGAAATCTATACCCATCTTAAAAACCTCAATAAAAAAAAGACCAAAAAGTCAGAATAGCAGTCTGGTTTAACTATTTTGGTTATCCAGAATCAGTTTATCCTATACTTCAAGAACCAGACGAATACTACGAAGCGTTCTCACCTACTCTTAATAAAAAAATAAAATATAATATTAAAGAGATTTGGAATGAGGTAGATAGAATTTATGAAATGGATGCTACTGGCAAGTTTACCCCTGGAAACAATTTCTATGTATACCTACCGCACTTCTGCAACCCTACTTTTTTCTATGACCATGATTTTAAATATGATTTAGAAGAATATTATTTTATTAAATCTTTTAACATCCCCCTAACAAATGATCTACAGAATGAAGATTATGACAAATTAGTCATCTTTCGAACGATAGATAGAGAGCATACACAATGCGAAATGTATAAATCAAAGAAAGAAAATGGCCCAACAACTTGAAAAATTAGAGATTCGGTTTGAAACTAAGAATGCTGAAAAAGTAAAAGCAGACTTAAAAAAACTTGGAATTGAATTTGAAAAAACTGGTAAAAAAGGCAAGAAGTCTTTTAACAGACTTAGAGTTGAAACCGAAGGACTAAGAAGAAACTTAGGTATTATAAGAAACCAAATGCTTCTTGTTACTTTTGCTACAGCAGGAGCGGCAACAGCCTTTGGTGGATTTATTAGAGCTGCTGGACAAATAGAACAATTTGAATCCAGGCTTAGAGCTATGTCACAAAGTGCTGAGATAGCAAAAAGACAATTAGCAGGATTTATGGAAATTGCAGCAACAACTCCATTTACTGTACAAGAAATTGTTCAGGGGGGTGTGCAATTAGAAGCGTTTGGCGCTAAAGCAGAGCCATTAATACCTGTAATGGCAAATCTTGCGGCCATAATGGGCAGAACAGTACCTGAAGCAGCCAATGCCTTTGGTAGAGCATTTGCGGGGGGTAGAGGGGCTGCTGATGTATTTAGAGAAACTGGTATTTTAACTATTATAGATGAGTTTAATAGCCTTGATGAAACTTTAAATAAATCAGGGTTATCATTGGGTGAGTTTAGAATTAAAATGCTGGAAGCTTTAGCAGATCCAGAAGGAAAAGTTGCTAATGGTATTAAAGAGCTGGAAGGTACACTATTTCAATCTATATCTAATATGCAAGACTCTATATTTGTATTTCAAGCAACAGTTGGTAAAGAACTTGCGCCTACATTTATTCAATTAGCTAAACAAGTAACAAGATTTTTTAAGACTTTTGCAGATAATGATCCAGCGATTAGAAGATTTATTAGCGCAATTAGAGTTCTAATAGTAACAGGATTTGCTGCTTTAACGCAATCTATATTCAATCAAATAGGAGCATTAGCTGCTTTAGCACTTTCTTACAGAACTACAGTCGGAACAACAGTTGCTTTTAGAACTGCTCTTGCTGGTCTAAATGCACAATTAGCTCGCAATGCTATTGTAATAGCAGCCATTAGTGCTGCAACTATTTTTGAAGCTTTACGAAATCAAACCGCAGCAGCAGAAGATTTAGACAATCAAATTAAAGATGGTGTATTGACTTTTGAGGAATATTTAGATGAGCTAAGAAAAGTAAGAGATGCAGAAGCTTTTGAAAAACAAAACAAAGATGCTGCTGAAAATATTATAAAGCTTGAACAAAGATTAGCTGTTTTAAAAGCCAACAATGATGTACAAAGAGCGCAAGCAGTTTTGACAAGACAATTAAAAGATGAAGAAATATCTCTAATACAACAAATAGAAGGCCACAACAAAGCATTAGAAGCTCAGTTAGAGTTACAAAAACAGCTGGAAAAGTTTAATAGAGATTTTGCAAAAGAACAAAGCGAATTTAGGGTTAGAGCTTTAGCAGACGAATTTGCTAAAAGAGATTTACAGAAAACTTTAACTGCAGATGAGCTAAAAAATGAAGTCCTTAAAAACGAAACATTAACAGCATTAAGAGAAAAACATCGCAATGATTTACAGCTACAGGACAGAAAATCTTCACTTTTAGGCCAAACAAACCTTATAAAGGATGCAGGAGAAAGAGCAGAAAAAATAGCAGCTATTGAATCCTTCTTTAGAGATTTAAAATTAAGAAATGAAGAAGAGTTTAATAAAAGAATGGCAGAGCTACGCGATGAAGATGCTGCAGGTCTTTTAACAAAGCTAACAGAAGAAAGCGAAGCAATCAGAAACTTTAATGAATTAAGAGTTCAAAGTATGTTAGACATGTTTAATGGTATTCAGTCAGCGTTTTCTAATATGATTAGAAACAATATGGATGCCGAAATTAGAGCGCTAAAGAAAACAGATAAATTTAGAAATGCTTCTACTGAACAAAGACAAGACATGGAAAACGATATAAAAGCTAAGTTTGCAGAACAGCAAAGAATGGCTTTTAGATTACAGCAGCTTAGTCAAATAGCGCAAGTATTTATGACGCTTGCAAGAGCGTCGTTTGAAATAGAAGCTGCATCTAAAGCTGCTTTTGCAGCTGGTGATAAAACTGCTATTGCACAGGGTAAAGCGCTGATTACAGGTTTAAAAATATCATCTGGGATTCAGGCTGGATTAATAGCAGGACAAAAACAACCAGCATTCGCAACAGGTGGTTCTTTTATTACTTCTGGTCCACAAAGTATTATGGTGGGGGATAATCCAGGGGGGAGAGAGCGTGTAGATGTTACGCCATTAAGCAGTCCTAATATAGATGGGCCTCAGGGTAGCGAAGTTACAGTTAATATAATGGGTAATGTTATTGGAACTGAAGAATTTGTTAGAGATAATCTAATTCCTGAAATAGACAGATCCATTAGGAGAAATCTTGCATAATGGCATTAGACGAACACTACATTGTAGAAATATCCAACAGCGCATCAGGATATATCAGGCTTTCGACAAAAGAATTTGGTAATACTGATTCTTCAGGTTATCATGGCTATATTATTAATAAGCCTACTATTCGAGAAAGCATAGATTTAGAAGAATCTACATCCAGGACAAGTAATGTTACGCTTACATGTTTAAATGGCACAATCAACAATATTACAAACGATCCAAAGCTATCTGCAGAAATATTTGGGGGGAGCGCTCACTACATAAATAGAGATGTTACTATTAAATCAAGAATTAATTCTGTATCAGATACTCTCATTTATACTGGTAGATTAAAGTCTGCTTCAATTAACAATGATGAAACAGTCACTTTAACTATCACAGCAAAAACACCTATTGATTTTGTGAAGATTCCTAAATTTACAAGCAAATCTGGTAAATTTTTTCCTATAGCTTATGGATCTGGCACATCTGAGGTTTCAACTATATCTATTCCAGGATTTATTGATAGCGCAAGATGTTTTCCATTGGAAGTTGATAGTTTAAACAATGAACAGTTTAACTGTTTAGCATTTCAAGAAATAAGTGCAGGAAGCTCTACTGATACTGGATTTGATACTGATGGAATTGGTGACCAATCATTATTAGCAGATGTTACCGATAATACATTTCAAATTATAAATGGAACTATACCTACTGCATTTGAAGTTGGAAAAGTAATACAAATAGATAGTGAAAAAATGCTAATAACAGCATCTGCTTTTGTTCCATCAACATTCGTTTCTATAACAGTAATAAGAGCGTACGCAGGAACTACTTTAGCAGCTCATGCAGATGGCGCAGATATATATTCAGTTGCAATGGCAACTGGGATAGATGATGGTAAATTGCATTATCCAATCAAAGATATGTATGACAGCAATGGATTCCCTTTATTTTGTCCTTTATTATTAGATAACAATGTTTATAGCACAGAAAACTCAATAAATTTATATGAGGGCGAAGAGAATAATAATAAGCCTATATTAACTGCACCCTTAAATTTAAAAAGAGGATACTTTATAAGACCTCAAACAGTAGAAACTTCTTCTACTTTTTCTACAACAAGCAATATTGCAAATGCCTATGATACAAGCGATTCAACATTTGCTACACTTACTCATAGTGCAAGTGATGATTTTGCTGTTGGAGCAAGTTTTGTTTTGCAAGACTTGCCCAGAGAAGAGCATTCTATTAAAAAATGTAACTTAAAATTTAAATATCAAATTACAGCTTTTGATGAACCTACTGGGGGAAATGAAAACTTAATATTTAAATATAAAGCATATATTAATGGAGTTGTAGGCGAAGCAGTTAATGGAGCAGATCAAGCAGCAGTTATGGGAAGTGCGGGTAATATTACAATAGATTTATTAAGCACAAGCAACTTTTCAAGTACAACATCCAGAGTTCCAGAAAATATAACCTTATCATTTTCTGCTATTTCATCTGGCAATATAGGTCAAGGTAGTGGAGATACGCATGGTCTTACTGTTAAAGTATTTGATATGTATTTAGAAATAAATACAGAAATAGATGCTACTGACTCTGATAAAGATATACAAAATTTAATAGACTCTAACGCGGTTAAGAGTGTAGACAGGCTTTATACGCCAGCGGATGGTTTAGACCAGGCATATTCTGCGGGTACAAGCGTAACAAATATAGTACAGATGCATAGAGATTTAATACACAGGTTTGCTGGAATAACTTCTACGCCACAAAACTATTCTGCTTTAAACACAGCAAGAAGTGGATGGAATATATTTTATTACTTAAATGAAGAAACTGATTTGTTAGAAATATTGGACCAATGTCAGAAAGAGGGGGGATTTATCTTTAGATTTAGAGCAAGTGATAACGAACCGCAATATTTATATATTACGAACTCAGTATCAGCTTCTAAAACATTAACCAAAGATGATTTAAAGAATACAAAAATATCATTAACCGACTTTGATTCTCTTAAAACAAAAAGAATTATAAAACATCAAAGAAACCCTATAAATGACGAGTTGTTGTTTGAGGTAGAATGTGTAGACACTACTAACGATCCAAGAACTGCATACAATGTGCAAAGCGATGAAAATGTTATTACTGAAGATTTAGAAATATTAACTGGAAATATTGTTAATGGACAAGAAGGCAAAACAATAACCAGTACAAACATGGGAGCTGGCAATAAAAATGATGGATATGCTAATTATTACAATGCAATACAGGGCGTACCTAAGCTTATTATAGAAACAGAGATAGTAAATCCATCGCACTTTGATATAGATGTTGGCGATGTCATTGCCATGAGTCACACTAATCAAATAGCTGCACCCTTTGGGCAATCATTTGATGGTAAAAAATTCTTTACGACTTCTGTTTCCAGAAGCATAGGACATACAAAAATACAAATGAGGGAGATATAATGGCTATAACATCAGCAGGATTTAAAAAAGGATCTACAAGCTATACTCCGTCTGTTAATGTGGATTTAAATGTTGGGTATGGTAGAAACTATGATATAGTAGTTAATAAATCATATTCTGGCAAAAAATATACAGTAAAAAAACATGATTTAAGAAAGTCATGGGATTTAACATATAGTTATATTTCTGAAGCAGACAGAACAAAACTGCAAAATTTACATGATGCTACAGATGGAACTTTTGATACTTTTCTATTTAGCGAAGACAACGATTTTAGCGGTACATTAGGCACAGACCATTTTACTGTTAGATTTACTAAAGACGATTTAAAGTTTTCGCAAATTGCATCAGGAGCTTATACGGTTAAATTTAGTGTAGAAGAAGAACTATAAGGGGGGTTAGAATGTGGGATTTATTTAAAGATAAAAACGAATACAATGAAAAGAATATTATTGGATTTCTTTCTTTTGCTTTAATGTGCGTATTTGGAATAGTGGATTTAGCCATGGGTATTATTGGCATAGAGTTGATGGTAAATGATTATATATATAATTCATTTGTTTGGGTTACTCTTGGTTCATTTGGTATTTCAGCATCAGAAAAAGTATATAAAAAATGAGAAAGTCTTTATTTCAAAGCAGAGCAGTAAAAACAAATGGCAAGAAAAAGACCAGGCAAGGCCAAAGTGTTAATACCAAATTCGGCAATAAAAAATCTAAAAAATACTATAAAAAACGCACTCGCGGGCAAGGAAAATAAAAAAAGCTTTTGTTTTAAATAATATAGTAATTATACTTGTTACATGAAAATCGACAAAATATTACAAATATTAGAGCAAGATGAAAGAAGCAAAGCGTGGCTTGCGAGAAAAATCAAAGTTAGTCCATCATTATTATCATTAATGTTGGATGGCAAAAGAACTTTCCAAGAAACATATAAAAATCGTATATGCTCTGTACTAAATAAGGAGTATAGCGAATTATTTTAGGCGGGGGTTTTTTTTGTTTTCCTTTATAACAAATTGTTTTTCCCCTGCCCCCTAATATGAGAACAGTACAACTAAATTCAGAGCAATCTACCTTTCTAATTGATTCTATTAAAAAAACAATAGACAACATGAACATGGAAGACCAGCTTAACAATCCAAAAAATTTTATCTTGTTAGTACAATTACATGATATACTAACAGGTAATTACACGCCCAAAGCAAACGAAGTACCTGATGAGAGTCTAAGGGGCAACGACTCATGTAACACAGGTATATGTGATTAAGGAGTAAATATGAATCAAGATCAATTAAAATTAAACAATGGCCAGGTAGTGACAGCTACATTCCAAGGATTAGAATCTGAGGGTGAAGGGAACTATGGCAAATGGTTTAAATACGGATTAAATGTTAGCGGACAAGATATGATATTTTTTGCTAACGAGAACCAACAAGCTGTTTTTTCTGGCTTAAATGAAGGCCAAACATTTTCTTTCGGGAAAATACAAAAAACAGGAAAAATGGGAACTTATCATAAAGTAGAAAGAGTAGAGTCTAATGGTACAACTACCGAAACCTCTGCCACACCAGCACCAACTACTACTACAACAACAGCCAAAACAAATGAAAGCAGAACATTCTCTACCAGAGAAGCTTCTATTGTTGCGGGGGTAGCAGTTAAAGTAGCTGGGTGGTCCATTAGTCCAAGCACTTTTTCGGAAGAAGAGCTTTATAATAGATCCAAAGCTGTTTTATCAGTTTTAGGTAAACTGGAAACAGACCTGTTAAATCAACAAGTTGATGAACTTTTTGGCGCAACCGATGACGAGTAAGTCAAAAAGAAAAGGTAATCAATTTGAATATGAGTCAGTAAGGGCATTGGAAGATGTCTTTACTGACTTTTATCCAAAAGTTGAAAGAGCGTTCATGTCAGATGGGCGCTCTATCGGCGAAGCAGCTGACTGTGATGTAAGAATGAATTTTAGAAATGATAAGTTTATCGTACAATGTAAAAGAAGAAGAGAGTTACCTAAGTGGTTTTTACAAACTAATTCAGATATATTAATGACCAGAAGAGATAGAGGCCAAAGATATTATTGCTTTACAGAAGATGGACTTAAAAAAATGATAGACTTTATAAGAGCAAACCAACTGAGTACAGATTAATGAAAGATTTAGAACAACTACAAATAGAACTGCAGACAACATGCGACACTTTTAAAGGTCTGACAGATGAAATGTATTCTATATTTATTAATAAACAAGCAATGTATGGACTATCAAATATATCACTTGCGGGGGATATGTCTAAGTATGAAGACAGAAAGATGGCTTTACTTGGTTTATGGTTTAGAATGCACGATAAGATTCAGCGTATAAACAATATATTAAAAAAAGATTTTAAAGATGATGAGATAAAGTTTGAATCATTAGAAGACAGTTATATGGATCTGGCTAACTATGCAATAATATCAATATTAGTTAAAAAGGAAGTATGGGGTAAATGAGCTGGACTACTGAACGCGAGATTGACAGAGTTAAAAGAACATCTGGCGTTTATGTAATGTATACAGGAAAAAAAGATTTAAAATATATTGGATATTCTAAAGATATATTTCAAAGATTATTAACACATGATTTGTCCTGGAGGTATGTTAAGGTAAAATATTTAAGTGTAGACAAGTCTAAACAGTTAGAATATAAATTAATAAGAAAATTAAAGCCTGAAGCAAATATAAGACATAAAACTAAAGCTTTAAAGGCGCAACACAGGGTAAGACTAAAACCTGAAACTTATCACACCTTGACTGTTGCAAGTCAATATAGTAAGATAAGAATAGCAGATTTAATAGATCAATTAGTTTCTGCTTCCACAGAGCCGCTAATTACTAAGTCACAAAAGATTTCAAAGATAATGATAAAGGAGTTATATGAAGACTAAAACACATACAGTATATAAAACATCAGATGGCGTACGCGTAAAAAGCGTTACTACCATTATAAATGCACAACTTGGCTGGAATAAACAGATATTAGTTAATTGGGCTAAAAACCAAGGCATAAAGGGTCAGGATGCTACAAAAGTTATGAATGAAGCAGCTGAAATTGGCACATTAGCACACTTGTTATGTGAGAATTTTATTAAGAGCGAAAAAACAGATATAGATGATTACTCTAAGAATCAGATTAAAGCAGCTGACTTAGCATTTAAAGCGTTTAAAGATTGGGATAAACAGGTCAAACCTACTTATGTAGAGTCAGAAATTAAATTAATAGATGATGACTTATGCGTGGGGGGTACTTGCGACTTAATCCTGGAAATAGATGATAAACTTTATATAGGTGATCTAAAAACTTCTAAAGGTTTATACTCTGAGTTTATTGTACAGCTGGCAGCATATAGATATATGTATGAAAAACAGACTGGCAATAAATTACAGGGGGGTAAGTTGCTAAGATTGGATAAAGAAGGTAATGGATTTGAAGAACATAACATTCCATTAGAAAGATTAGACTGGGGATGGGAAGTATTTAGTACGCTTCTTAAACTTGCTGACTTACAGGCCAATGGACAACAGAGATAAGCAGTTTTACACAGACTTAGCTTTTAAATCAGAGCTTCATAACTGGCGAACACCTGATTGGCTATTTAACATTTTAAACAGATATTTTGACTTTCAAGCAGATGTTTGTGCAAATGATTCAAATCATTTATGTGAAAAATATTTTACGATGGAAAATAGCTGTTTTGATAACCCCTGGAGCGAAATGAACTATATGAATCCACCTTATGGTAGAAAAATTGGTTTATTTTTAAAAGAGGCATTACATCAATGGAAAAACAACAATAGAATGACAGTTGCACTATTACCAAGCAGAACTGACACTAAATGGTTTCATAATTATGTAAATGGTAAGGCACATATTTTTTTCTTGCGAGGTAGGTTAAGATTTAACGATCAACCTAATCCAGCACCATTTCCAAGCATGTTAGTGTTGTGGGGGGTAGTAGACCACAGATCATTAAATTTGTTATGGGAAGAAGTGCAAAGAGGAAGAGATGAACAAGGTAAGTGATTTTGTTGAAAAACATTTTGATAAAGTTAAGCTTTCAAATGAGAATTATATTACAAATTGTCCATTTCATGATGATAAAACGCCAAGTTTATCTATTCATCAGCAAAATGGGTACTTTTTATGCTTTTCATGCGGGGAAAAGGGTAGTTTTAGCAAATTACGCTCTAAATTAGGCGATATGGACACTTATACTAAATCTGATACAAATACATTCAAGCCTGTTAAAAAAGCTGATAAGAGTGCATCCTCGAAGCAAAAATTTTCACTAAAGAACAAAAAATTTAATGAGCAAGTATCTTTAGTTCTTGGATACATAAAATACACAGATGAGCATTGGGATGAGCTGGAAAAACCAGATCATTGGACAAAAGAAGTCGCATTAGAAAGCGTTTGCTGGGATTGGCATACAAAGTCATGGGTATTTTTTGATAAAGATGAAGATGATAATATAGATTTTATAAAGTGGCATAAAAGCAAACAATATGGCAACACCAAGTCCAGATGGTTTCCAAGAAAGAATTTAGATACTAATTATGAGCTGCTGGTTATTGTAGAAGGTGAAAAAGATTATGTCAGTATGCAATCTATTCGCGGCGGGTGTATTACTTCTACTACAGGAGCTAAATCACATCCAGATGTTTCGGAATTAGTTAAATATAAAAACATTATGATTTGTTATGACAATGATGAAGCTGGTATAGATGGGGCGGAAAAATTAGCTTACGAATTGGCAATGCATAAAGCTGAGAATATTTATATAGCACAATGGCAAAATGTTGATGAGGGGGCGGATGTGTCTTCTTGTACAAAAGATGAAGTAAGAGAAGCTATTGCAAACTCAGTAAAATATGACTTAAGAAAAGAATTAGATATATTTCAATTAGAAAGCTTTTTAGATAAAGATGATGACCAGCAAGAAATTATGGTAGATAAAATTATGACGCGTGGCGGGGTAACTACTATTGCAGGTTCTGATGGTGTAGGTAAATCATTCCTGGCACTACAATTTGCATTAGCATGTATTGCTGGCACAGAGTTTTTAGGATTTACTATAAAAAAACAGTATAAAGTGCTTTTAGTGCAATTTGAGCTATCAAACCAAGAATTAAGAAATAGATTAAAGACAATGTATAGTTTCTTTTCTAAAGACATAAAAAACCCTGGGTACTTAGATATTAAGGGAGTAACCGAAAATTCGGTCTTCGTTGATAATTGGACAATGATAGATGGATCTCTTTCGTCAAATGACTATGACATCCTCATTGTAGATAATTTATATACCTCAACAGAAAAAGATGTACAGAACAACCAGGAATTGTCCAAATTGATGTCAAAAATAGCTGACATAAAGAATAAACATAATATTGGTATTATGTTAATTAATCACCATACCAAAATGAGCGCAGATACCAAGACTTTAAATAAAGACATGATACGCGGCGGTAAATCTTTTACTGACTTCGTTTCCAACGCGCTGCAAGTAGCTCAATCAAACCTTTCACATGAGCTAAAAATATTTAAATTAACTAAATGTAGATCACAACAAGCTGAGATACTTAACATTCCATTCTGTATGGAATTTGATGAAAATACATTGTGCTTCAATAAACTTAATGCAATAGAGAATGAAGCTGTTCATTATGTAGACATTAAGAAAAAACCAGAGTTTCAAGCCTTTAAACATCTTAAATCTTATGCAAATCCTAAAACAATAAATTCTGTAAAATACCCTGCCGTATTAGATATTAGGCAGATTAAGGCTTATGTCGAAGATGAGTTAGGGCGCAACCCAAAAACAACTTATGCCTGGGTTAATAGATTAATAGAATATGGCCTATTTGAAAGAATAAGCCATGGACATTACAGCATAAAGCCATTTAAATATTTAGACGATTAATCTTTTTGTCTAAAAAAAATCATTAGATCATCAAAATGTTTTAACATATAATGATGCTGCTGCTTAGATATGTCTAAATGTTCTCTTACTTCTGGGCTTACCATATTATAAACCCCTGACTGCTGTAATATTAGAAATTCATTAAACATTTTTGAGGTTATTTTATCCTCATCTACTTCCATTCTCTCAACTTCAAATTGATATATTTTTTCTTTAATCATCATCTAACTCGCTTTCATATTTAAAATCAGCCCAATCTTTACATGTACTACACAAAGCGATCCATACATTTGTTCCAACATCCTCAACAGGCTCAGAGGCTGGGCTGCCTGAACAATCCAAACAAATCAAAGACCCTTTATCCTCGGTCATGACTTCCAACTTTTACGCCAGAGATTTTCCTCTAATTGGCCATTAATTACATAATCAATGCGCTGGAAATTGCAATATCCTATAATCTTATAAAACTTATGAGATACTAACATCGTTGAATCATCTATTATAGATAATTTATCTGCTTCTATAATTACAGGTGATACACCAGACTTATCTGGCGCATCAACATCCTCAAATCCAATATAACTATCTGAGCAATCTATTGCTTCACCTAATATGCTGCTTATATATGTTATTAAATAATAATTAACTAAGTTATCATTGCTGTTACTGCTATCTGCGTAACTCATACTATTCCCCCTTCGATTTGTTTTCTGTGTTGATCTCTTTGATTTCTGGAACTAAACCAAATACATTTTTTTATACTATTAAATTTTTGTAATTCCAGGCCATAGACAAAGCCATTATTATTATTTCCATATACTTTGTCTAATTTTGCTTTAAACCAATTAATATTTCTATATCCAGAGTAATATTGCATTATATATCCCCTTTTATTGCATACATTTTGATTAAATCGTTCATATTTTTGTTAGTCCAATTTTTACCATTTTCCAGGTAGGCGGCTAATTCATTTTCATAAATTTCATACTTAATAAACCAACCCCCTTCATCTTTTTTTTGAAAGCAAGTCATATAGCAGCTATCGCCACCAACAACCCAAACTATATCCCCATAATATCCGGGGCTATCGCTGTAATAATTTCTGCATACCATAATCCTGCTATCATCAAAGAACATTTGCTCTAACATTTCCTGGGGGGGCATGTCTATGTGTTTACCATATAACTCAGCTAATTCTCTTTTTTCTTTAAGCTTTAATCTGTGTTTCATGCTTCCCCCAGGCTTTTAACAGCAAGGTCTAACGCATCTCGCCATTTGTTAATAGTTTTAGAATTAAATCTCTCGTCTAAATAATATAAGATAGACTTTAATAAGTTAAGACTTTTAATTGCTTCTTTATTGTTCATTATTTTCCCTTTGTTTTTTTATTTGCTGATCTACTTGTTTCATTGTGTTATATAGCTTTATATACTTTTTGTCCTGGAATATTATATTATTCTTGTTCAAATGATATTCTTTTTTAATATCCCAGGCGCTATCTATAACAATCTTTTTCATTAGCGGGTGAGTAGCCAACCAATTATTTGCAAAAACATAGTGCATACCAGCGGCAGGCGGACTAATGCCTGTACCAAACTAATAATTGCTATATTTTGTAAATACACCCGCTAAACCTAATCTAATTCCCTAATTTCTTTTACACCGTGTTTAATTAACCTATAACAGATGTAAATACCTATTAATGCGCCTAATATATCCATAATTATGCTTCCTCTATTTTGTTAGTAATTTTCATTTGTTCAGGGTATAAGATGCTAACAACATTCTTATGTTGATTATTGACTTTAACTGATGATAAGATATATACTTGATTTAATGAGCTGAATTGCTCTTTTTTTGCGAAAGTAATGATGCTAACATCTTTTATCCCTTTAATAAATTCGTAATGACTATCCCTGAGTGCAGATATATAAGTTTTTTTATGTTTACTTTGCATCATTTCTGGCAGCCCTTTCAATTAGTTTACCAATTAAGAGATCCATTTTTTTTAATCTCTCTTTTATGAAATCAGCTTCTTCATGCAAAGCTTCTACTAATAATTTTAAATCATTTTCCATACTTTTCCTTTCGTTGTTAAAAATCTCTTACAATATATCTGTTAGTATAAACATCTTCCATTATATTTGTATAATGTTTAAAAGTTATTACTTGTGTATGATTTTCTAAATCAGATATTCCAGCAATTTCCAGAGTGCCATAAGCATCTTCTACTTCATCTATGCTTTCATACTCTGTCCATTCACTACAAAAAGCAATATAATCAAATTGCACACTATCGCCTGTGTCAGATTCATACTCTTCTAAATGTTGAAATAAAGCTTTTTTACCCCAATATGAGAAATTGTCCTTATACTGCGACATTTTATTGGATCTATCAATAAATTCTGATTCGTTAATATGTATGTACATCTTTTTTAGTCCTTTCGTTTTTTAATTAATAGGCATTCAAAGCGCTGCGGATTTCACGCAGATTAAGGCAAGGAATACCTATTATGTAAAGAG
>CETY01043877.1_pt1 | contig 20517 bp, 23 predicted proteins | sample 361551 | NCBI WGS metagenome assembly CETY01 (sample SAMEA2623135, study PRJEB7988) | marine metagenome | biome: marine biome (ENVO:00000447); feature: deep chlorophyll maximum layer (ENVO:xxxxxxxx); material: "saline water (ENVO:00002010), including plankton (ENVO:xxxxxxxx)" | depth 45 m | reverse complement strand
CATTATCCAACAATGGATATGATCAGCTTTGGACCAACAATTTTAGGCGCACACTCTCCAGATGAAAAAGCTTCAATTTCATCAACTAAAAAGTTTTGGAGTTTTTTCAAGGAAGTATTAGCTAATATTCCTGAAAAAAATTAATCTAAAATTTCCAGTAGTTCTATTTCAAATACAAGTGTAGCGTTAGGTGGAATTACCCCACCAGCACCCCTAGCTCCGTAGCCAAGATTACTTGGGATTACAAATGTTGCATTTTCACCCAGTTTAAGAATTTTTAAAGCTTCATCCCAACCTTTTATAACTCTTCCTTCTCCAACTATAAATTCAAATGGTTTATTTCTTTTAAAAGAAGAATCAAATTCACTGCCATTTGTTAATTTACCTGAGTAATGCACTCTTACTTTATCACCGTTTTTTGCATTAGCTCCATCTGAAGGTTTATTAATCTTATATTTTAAGCCAGAATCTGTTGTTGTAAATCCTTTGGAGATTCTATCTATCTCATCCTGGGCTTTTTGCTGTTGTATCATTAACAGTTTGGGCTCCATTTCATTCCAGGTTTCTACTGCATCAAACTTTTTTGCTTTTGAACCTTTTCTAATAATAGTTAATTTTTTTATTATGATGTCTTTTTCAGGTCTGTTTGCAATAGCGGTTTTAACATTTGAAATTTCATCTTGAATTTCGATTCCTTTAACAACTTGACCAAACACTGAATGCTTGAAATCTAGATGTGGAGTCGGCACTTCAGTAATAAAAAATTGGCTTCCATTTGTGCCAGGACCCGAATTAGCCATCGATAAAACACCTGATTTGTCGTGTAGTAGACTTTGATCAAATTCATCTAAAAATTTGTATCCAGGACCACCAGAACCGTTTCCAACAGGATCTCCACCTTGAATCATAAAGTTATTTATAACTCTGTGAAAAATAAGACCATCATAAAATTTGATTCCTTTATATTCCTCTCTAACTTTTGGATGATTCCCTTCAGCTAATGCGACAAAGTTTGCAACTGTAACAGGGGTTTTTTCGTATGTTAATTTAACCAGAATAACTCCCATGGTGGTATCAAATTCCGCATATAATCCATCTTCTAAGTCGTTGTTTGTATCGTTACATGCAAACATAACAGAGCAGACCATAAAAAATAATATAAATTTTGTTTTCATTTTATTAATTGTTTAATAATTCTTTGTAGTTTTTAATCGATTCTAAAAAGTAATCAATCGTTTTTTGTAATCCCAGTTTACTAACGGCGCCCGCGGCATTCTTATGTCCACCGCCACCAAATATTTTTTTTGAAAAATCATTTACGTCAAAATCACCTCTGGATCTTAATGAAATTCTGATTACATTTTCTTTACTATTTTCCATAAAAATAATAGCAAATTTTATGTTTTTTATTGACAAGCCATAATTCACAATACCCTCGGTATCTCCTTTTTCATAATTGAATTTATCAAGGTCATTTTGAGATAAATAAATATAACAGGTGTTGTATTCATCTATGATAGTAATATTATTTAAAGCATGACTTAATAATTTTAATCTTTCTGGTTTGTTATTATCATAAATCTTGTTGTGTATTTCAAAGTGAGAGATTCCTGTTTTTAACAATTGGGAAACAACTTCATGTGTTATATGTGTTGTGGATGGGAATTTAAAAGACCCTGTATCGGTCATTATTCCAGTGTAAAGAGATTTTGAAATATTTTTATCAATCATATTTTTATCCCCCAGCATATCTATAAAGTGAAATATCATTTCACATGTTGAGCTCATTTCAGGATCAGCGTACATAAATTGTGCATAATCCGAGGGATTTTCATGGTGATCAATCATAATCTTTACACCCTTAGCTTTTTCAACAGCCTCTTTCATTTGAGAGATTCTGATTAAATTATTAAAATCAAGCGTAAAAATTATATCTGCATTTTCAATAATACTATTAATTTGATTACTATTAGTGTACTTAATAATTTTACTTTCTGCATCCATCCACTCTAAGGATTGGGGATATTTGTTTGGACTAATTATGTTAGTATTATGCCCTAGCTTATCTAAATAAAATTTTAATCCGGTTGCGGAGCCAATAGCATCACCATCAGGGTTTTTGTGAGGAATGATAAGGATATCTTTTTTTTTAGATAATAGCTCCTTGATTATATTTATTTTGTCAATATTCATCTTTTGCGAAGATAATCATTAATCCTCAATGGCAAATAAATTAATAAAAAGTGTTATTTTCGCACACTAAAAATAAAATACAATGAGTAATATTACATTCACGATGCTTAAACCTGATTCAATAAGAAATAAAAATACAGGGGCAATATTAGATAAGATAATCAAATCTGGTTTTGAAATTAAAGCAATGAAATTTACAAAAATGTCCACAGAGCAGGCTAGTAGTTTTTATGCGGTTCATAAAGAAAGGCCTTTTTTTAATGATTTAATAAACTACATGACTAGTGGTCCTATTGTAGCTGCAGTTTTAGAAAAAGATAACGCGGTTAATGATTTCAGAACACTCATTGGTTCCACAAATCCTGAGGAGGCTGCAGATGGAACCATTAGAAAGCTATTTGCTAAATCAATTAGTGAAAATGCTGTCCATGGTAGTGACAGTGACGAAAATGCAATAATCGAATGTAATTTTCATTTTTCAGAAAACGAAATATTTTAGACTAGAACAATTTTATCAATTATTTCTTTTGGGAATTTTTGATTAATAATACGTTTTAATTTCTCTTTACCATAGCTTAATTCTTGCTTTAGTGCAGGGGATGTCAATTTTATATATAGTGTTTTATTTTTGAGATTAACATCCTTGGTGTAATTTCCAATTCCGTTCTCCATCACTTCAAACCAAACTTTTTTGACTTCGAGATCGAGAAGCCCGTTTTCAAGTTTGTTTTCTTTTAAAAAACTATTTATAAGATTTTTCATGTTGGTATTATCCATCTAAATAGTTTTTAGGTAAAAATCTTTTGTACTTGTAAGTATATCCCTCTTCATTTTGAAGAAATAAATTTAAAGAATCTAATTTTATTATTTCTTCTTTGAAATTTCTTCCTTTTCCATAACGAAGAATTCTTTTTTTATTTTCCGAAATTATCTCGAAATTAATTTGATGCATAGTGATGTCAAAACTTCCATTGATTTTAGGCATAACTTTTTTTCTAAAACCAAAATTATTTTGCTCAAATTCGAAGTAATCAATTGTGTTACTGAAAGGATAGTTTTTTAATTCGTTCCCTTGGAAAGAAACCGAATTTATTTCCCAATATCCGGATAAATAATCTATTTTCTCAACTTTTTCACAAGAGAGATATAGACCCAAAACAATTATAATTAACAGAGAATTATAATTTTTCATATTTCAAATATTTCATAGGACTTGTTAACTTTTTTTATAATTTCTTCAGATCTTTTTTTATTTGTGTCAGAAATAAATATTTGCTTGAAGCTGTCTTCATTTACTAAGTCCACAATTTTTTCTACTCTGTCATCGTCTAATTTATCAAAAATATCATCAAGCAATAAAATTGGATTTTTATTTAATTTTGATAAATAGTCAAATTGAGCAAGTTTTAATGCTATGAGAAAAGTTTTTTGTTGTCCTTGACTTCCAAATTTTTTAACTGAATACTTGTCTATTAGAAATATCATATCATCTTTGTGTATGCCTTTTGTGGTATATTGATATCTTATATCCTTGTTGATATTATTTTTCAGTATTTGATAAAGATTTAAATTATCTTCTAAATCCGTTTTGTATTCGATTTCAACAACCTCTTTTTCATTACTTAACTGATTGTAACGTTGTTTGAATATCGGAATAAACTCCTTTAAAAACTGTGTTCTTTTTTTTATAATTATTGAGGCACTATTCGACAAGCTGTTGTCATATATATCAATTGTTTTTTTTATTTTTTCACTTTCATTGTAAAACATTTTAAGAAGTGCATTTCTTTGTTTTAGTGTTTTGTTATAATCAATGAGCTTATTTAAATATTCTTTATCAATTTGCGAAATTAGTCCATCAATAAATTTACGCCTGGTTTCGCTTCCTTCAATTATTAAATTTCTATCATCAGGTGATATAATTACAAGGGGGATAAACCCTATGTGGTCGCTAAATTTTTTGTAAATTTTGTTATTTCTTTTAACCCGTTTTTTTTCACCTCTTTTCAAAGATATGAGGATACTTTCATCTTTTTCATCACAATTATAAACACCAGAAATAAAGAAAAAATCTTCATCATGCTTTATGTTTTGGGATGGGATCGGGTTAAAATAACTTTTTGTGTACGAAAGATGATAAATTGAATCTAAAATATTTGTTTTCCCAACTCCGTTTAAACCTACAAAACAGACGATTTTAGTATTAAAATTAAACTTGACACTGTCAAAGTTTTTATAGTTAGTTAAGGATAATTCTTTTAGAAACATACAGGGGTGAAAATTCAAAGAATGTGTTGATGTCTTACAAAACCAAAAATAACAAATAAATTATCCAATTTTTAATAATAAAAATTTTATTTTTACGCCCTAAATTAATTATATGGCTACGTACAAGAAACGAGGTTTTAAGAATAAAGCTTCATCCAATAAAGCAGAGGCATTAGAGCAAAATTCGGCAACAGCTAATGTTTTTAACACGTTAGATGAGGGTTCGTCTAAAACACAACAGTGGGTAGAGAAGAACCAAAATATAATTCTTTCACTGGTTGCTGTTATTGCGGTTTCTGTTATCGGAACTTATCTGTATTCAAATTATATTATAAAGCCAAAAGAACAGCAAGCTTTTAATGAAATGTATTATTCTCAAAAAATGTTTGAAGAAGCAATTTTGGCCAATAACGATTCGTTATATGATATAGTTTTACTAGGTGATGATTTAAATAAAGGTATGCTATCAATGATAGATGAATACAGCGGTACAAATGCTGCTAATTTAGCTAATTACTATACTGGTATGATTTATCTTAAAAGAAACGATTATCAAAACTCGATAAAATATTTATCTGAATTTACCTCTGATGATTTGATACTATCTTCTTTAGCTACGGGTTCAATCGGAGATGCATTTGCTGAGCTTAATCAATTTGACGACGCATATGATTACTATGTTAAGGCTTCTAATGGAAGTAATGGCTATACCTCTCCAATATATCTTTACAAGGCTGGTTTAATTGCAATGAAATTAGAAAAATTTAAAAAAGCTGAAGATTATTTTTCAACTATTAAGTTTGATTATCCCAGTAGTTTAGAAGCTAAAAATATAGATGCCTATATTTCTAAAGCTAGAGCATCTTATCAGTAGATGAAATCTGAAAAAAATATATCGTTAAATTTTGATTCCAAGAATCATCCAGATCTAAAAAAATACAAAATTGGCATTGTTGTTTCTGAATGGAACAAGGACATTACCGAAAATTTATTATCTGGCTCTATTAATGCCCTAACAGAGCAAGGGATTAAAAAAGAAAATATTTTTATTCAATGGGTTCCAGGAAGTTTTGAGCTTATATACGGATCCAAAGTTTTTTCTGAGAAAGACTTTAAAGCCATAATAGCCATAGGCTGTGTGATAAAAGGAGAGACTGATCATTACGACTATATTTGTAGCTCTGTTTCAAACGGAATAATGGAATTAAATTTAAAGAGTTCTATCCCCATTATTTTTTGTGTTTTAACAGATCATAATAAACAACAGTCTATCGATAGGTCTGGAGGTAAATATGGCAATAAAGGGACTGAATGTGCCCTGGCAGCTCTAAAAATGATGTCTGTTAAATAAGATATTTATTATATTTATTCAAATTCATAATTTCAAATGGGATTATTCAAATTAAGGAAAAATAAACGGTATAGTTATTCAGGAAGGTTTAATGAAGAGAAACTTATAGACGGCACTACTCATCAGAAACCTCACAAAATTGCATCTAAATTTGACGAATTCAGATCAACGATTGGGGATAATGGTAGCTTTAGAGATAAATTTAGGTTAGCCGTTAACGACTATAAAAAAGGCTCTGAGTCATCTGTTAGAAAAAGAATTATTATAATTTTCACAATATTAACCTCTCTGTTTTTATTATTTTTTTTCATTTAATATTTTAGTACATAATGAAAGATATAATTAACATACTCCCTAAAAATGTTGCAAATCAAATAGCCGCTGGAGAAGTCGTTCAAAGACCCGCATCTGTAGTAAAAGAACTCCTTGAAAATTCAATTGATGCAGGATCTTCACAAATAACAATACATATTAAAGATTCAGGAAAAACCTTAATTCAGATTATTGATAACGGAAAGGGAATGTCAAAAAAAGATGCAATACTTTGTTTTGAGAGACATACTACATCAAAAATATCAAAAGCCAATGATTTATTTAATATAACCACCAAAGGATTTCGTGGTGAAGCACTAGCAAGTATTGCCGCTGTATCACATGTAAATTTGATTACAAAGCAGTCAGGAGTGGAATTAGGTACAAACATTTATATTCAGGGAAGTGAAATTAAGACACAACGATCTGTAGTAAGTGAAAAAGGAACAACAATTTCTGTAAAGAATTTATTTTTTAATATTCCCGCCAGAAGAAATTTTTTAAAATCTGATAATGTTGAATTTAGACACATTACCAACGAATTTTTACGAGTTTCGTTATCTCACCCTGAGATTAAATTTACTTTTATCAATAATGGAGTCGAAATTTATAATTTGACTAAATCAACTTTTAAAAAGAGAATAATAAATTTATTTGGAGTAAAGACAAATGAAAAGTTGGTACCTGTTTCTGAGGAAACAGAAATATTAAAAATTAATGGATTTATCTTTAAGCCAGAGTTTGCCAAAAAGACTAGGGGAGAACAATACTTCTTTGTCAATAATCGATTTATCAAGAGCCCTTATCTAAATCATGCTATTAATTCAGCTTTTGAAGGATTAATAGATGTAAAACACAACCCGTCTTATTTTTTAAATTTAGAGGTTGATGCAGCAACAATTGATATAAATATCCATCCAACTAAGACAGAAATAAAGTTTGAGGATGAGCATTCAATTTATGCTATTTTGAGAGCTGCTGTAAAACACAGTATAGGTCAATATAGTATTTCTCCAGTTTTAGATTTTCAAAGAGATAAATCTTTAGATATTCCATATAACTTTAGTAAGAATAAGGGAAATTCATCTGTTGGTATTGATGTAGACACAAATTATAATCCATTTGAACACACAGGCAAAAACAAAAGTTTTGTAAAAATTGATTCTTTTGAAAAAGAGATGCAATCATTGGAGTTCTCATCAGACAGTAATAATCTTAGCAAAATTGACTTCAAAGAACTCACAAAAAATATTTCTGTTGAATCAACTATTCAGATTGACAAAAAATATATAATTAATAAAAATAAGTCTTCCTTAATAATTGTCAATCAGCAAAGAGCTCATCAAAGGATTTTATATGAAAAGTTTTTGCAGTCTATTACATTAAATAACTACGGAGCCCAAAAGTTACTTCATCCAATTGATTTTGACTTTTCCACAGAAGAAATATCAGTTTTAAATTCAAATAAAAAAATATTAAATCAGTTTGGATTGATTTTTAATTGTGGTAAAGATCAATTAACCATTACTTCGATGCCTGCTTATGTAGAGGTTGAAAATTTAAAAGATTCAATTGATAATTTAATTTTCAATCTTAATCATGAAATACCAGATAACAGTTTTAGCGAAGCTGATTTGATTTCAAAGATAATGGCAAAAAGTTTATCTATAAAAAATGGAACGATTCTAGATGTAAAAGAGCAGCAGTATATCATTAATGCATTATTTGCTTGCAAAGAATCATTGATAAGCCCTTTTAATAAAAAAACTTATGTTAAAATTGAATACAGCCAAATTGATAATATGTTTAAATAATGTATAGAGTATCTCCAATTGTAAAACAGTTATTAATAATCAACATTATTTTTTTTGTTGGTTCAATATTATCTTTTAATTCGGATTTCATATACTCTCTTTTTAGTTTATACTTTCCTGAAAATCCGCAATTTAAATTTTGGCAGATAATCACTCATATGTTTATGCACGGTAATGTACAGCATATAATGTTTAATATGCTTGCGTTATGGATGTTTGGATCATCTGTTGAATCGATTTTAGGAGCAAAGAAATTTATATTTTTTTACATCACTTGCGGATTAGGAGCAGCGATTATTCAAATTCTTTTTAATTATTATTCTTTTTATTCAAATCTTGATTTATTAATTAATGCAGGATATGATCAGAATAGTGTAGTGGGTATTTTAGCAGAGGGTAAGTATAATACAAGTTGGGGAAGTATTTTGGGAACTGAAGGTCTTTTGAATTTTAATTCCTCCTTTATTTCAAGTATGGTAGGCGCATCAGGTGCAATTATGGGTGTTTTGGTAGCTTTTGGTATGTTTTTTCCTGAAAGTAAGCTTATGTTAATCTTCTTGCCAATCCCCATTAAAGCTAAATATTTTATCCCTGGAATAATTCTATTGGATCTTTTTTCTGCAATCACAGGGCAAGCAATATTTAGCCCAAGTAATACAGCTTTTATAGCTCATATTGGCGGTGCATTGACAGGATTTTTGATTATGTATTATTGGAAGAAAAATCAATTTAATCAAAATATGTGGTACTAATGAATATATTTAACAACATAAGTCTTGATTATAAAAAATTAGATTTTTTTAAAAAAATTATTGGATTAAACATCATAGTATTTATTATTTACAAACTGTCTTTTCTGTTTAGTTTCCAAACTACTTTTTTAAGATTTTTTTCATTAGAAAATAACTTTTTTGAAAAGCCTTGGTCAATAATCACTTATTCTTTTATTCATCAGGGTTTATTTGATTTAATTTTTATGATTATTTTATTAAACTTTTCAACTAATGCTATAAAAAATCTTTTAGGTAAAGAATTACCAATAAAACTTTTTATTGTTGGAGTTCTAATGGGAGGAGTATTTTTCCTTTTTTTTAATACATCAAATGGATCCTTGATAGGAGCATCTGCAGGAATTTCTTCTCTACTAATTTTTCTGCTTTTTATGTCTCCAGATTTATCATTAAGGATTTTTCGATTCAACATAAAATTTAAGTACATAATGGGGTTGATCTTATTTATGGATTTTTTAAGGTTGATATCCCCTGGTGAGTTTGGAGTTTTTTCTCATATTGGAGGGTATCTAGCCGGAATGTTTTATTATTTTTCGATTTATGGTTTTTTTAATTTTAAGACTAAATTTAAAACCCACACTAAACCAAAAATGAAATATAGAACTTCAAAGCAAAGTAAAATTGATAAAATTCTTGATAAGATTAGTAAAAGTGGATACGATAGTCTAAGTAAAGTTGAAAAAGAATTCCTTTTTAAACAGGGTGGTAAAAAATGAAGAACTTATCTCTAATAGAAAAATTATTTTTTTTTGGTAATTCCATCGCAGCTTTTTTATTTTTAGTATCTCTGCTACTTCCCTTTATAAACCCGTTATTATTTCCTTATTTATCAACCCTAAGTTTATTGACTCCTTTTCTTATTTTTTTAAATTTTTTATTTGTTTTTTTTTGGGTTACAAAATTGAAAAAACATTTTTTATTATCAATGCTTATTTTATTAATGGGATATGGTTTTGTTTTGAATTTTATTAATTTTTCCAATAATTCTTTATTTGCGGGTAAAAATAATATTAGCGTTATGAGTTATAACGTAAGACTCTTTAATAAATATAATTGGATAGATAAAGTAAATGTTGGTAATCAAATTAATAGTTTTTTAATTTCTCAAGATCCCGATATTATATGTCTTCAGGAGTTTCAGGACAATATTATTGAGCTTTCTAGTCATCCATACAGATTTAAATTCACTAAAGGCAATAATTTCAATTATGGTCAGGCTATTTTTTCAAAATTTCCGATTGTTTCCAAAGGATCAATTGACCTGGGAAGTAATTCAAATAATGCAATATTTGTTGATATACAAGTTAATAATGATACAATAAGATTTTATAATATCCATTTGCAATCTTTTTCAATTAATGAAAAAATAGACTTATCATCGGAAAATTTGACTAAAAACAAGAAATTAGTTTCTACTATTTCTCAAACTTTTATTGATCAATCAAAGCAGTCAGAGCTAATTACTCAAAACATGAAAAAAAGCCCATATAAAATCGTTCTAAGCGGGGATTTTAACAATACTGCCTTTTCATACATATACAGAAAGATGATTGAAAATCTTAAGGACAGCTTTAGCGAAAAAGGGAACGGTCTTGGAATTACATTTAACTATAATTTTATTCCCCTAAGAATTGATTTTATATTAATTGATGATGATTTTAAGGTTAATAAATTTAAAACCTTTAATATAAATCTTTCGGATCATGAACCAATCTATTCGGAATTATGTTACTAGGAATTAATGTAATCTAAGGATTCAAGACCTTTGTTGAATATTATATCTAATGAACTTAAACCACTTATAAAACCATTTTTTTCTTGAAAGACTTGGCTGTAATTAATTTTACTCATTTTTTCATCTGGATTTGAATCCACGAGCTTTCTATAATCTGTATAATTTTCCAACTTATTCTTGTAATCATTTGTTAAATCATATTTCATCTTCATATCTAAAATATCATAAATTACCTCAATTGACTTAATATTCGCGTCAATTAAAAATTTTTCTTTTTTATTAAAAAATTTTATAAAATAATCTTCAAAAAAATCATAGTATGGAGAATTTCTATAAGCACTTTCAATTGATTTTAAGTGTATTTTTTGCCAACTAGAATTATAACATATTTTGATGTCTTTATATTTTTCTTTTTTACTACTAGAATATTTCACAGGAATAGATAATATTAATTTACCGTTCGCAGCGTGAATTTCAGTTCTGTTTCGTAATGTTTGCTTTATGTACTTGTCGCTTATCTCAAATAAAATATTTTCTGATTTTATTAGTTGAGACAATAGATCAATATTCGGGAAATAAGTTGGGTGAATTATGATTTTCATTTTTCTGATCTACCCTTATAAAGCGTAAAAATATACCATCCTATGAGAACAATAATAAAATGTATAAAATAAGAAGTTGGAGCACCTTTTCCGTGAACAGTAGTAAACATTCTATTCCATCTGATTTTATTAAAACCTTTTGCATTATAATCAATACTTAACCACTTGAAGACAGGTTTTCCAACTACGTGGTCAAATGGTACAAAACCCCAGGTTCTTGAATCTTGAGAATTACTTCTGTTATCTCCCATTAACCAATAGTAATCTTGTTTAAATCTATATTCGTTGGCTTTAATACCGTTAATGAAAATCTCATCATCTTTAACTTCCAATAAATTATTTTCATAAACCTCAATTAGTCTTTTATAAACAGGAAGATTACTTTTTGTTATTTTAATTGATTGATTTTTTTTAGGAATATAAATTGGCCCAAAGAAATCATTATTCCAGTTAAAGGATGGATCCTGAGGAAATACCGATGAATCTCTAAGCCCTTTTGGTAAAGTATCTTTCTTTATCCAATTTACATTTGTATGTTTTTTAAGCTTTTCCAAAGACTTCTCACTTATACCTAGAAATCTGTAAGTGTAATTGCTATTTATTGGCCCAAATCTGTCAGTGATGTCATAATTATTAATCATTACTTTTGGGTTAAACTTATTTTTTTTTGGTTGAACCAAATATGAAAATTGTAGTTTAGCTCTATCAGGTAATTTATTTTTCTCTCCGTTTATGTACACGTATCCGTTTATTACTTCCAAAGTGTCTCCTGCAATACCAACAGCTCTTTTGACATAATTAGTTTTTTTGTCAATTGGCTTGTAATATTTTTTATCAGTGTAAAACATATTTAACATTGTATCCACAGGCCAGTTAAAACAAACAATTTCATTTCTTTTTATTTCCTGCAACCCTGGTAGTCGAAAATAGGGGAGTTCTGCAAGAAACGGGAGTTGATCTTTATTAAGGTAGGATTTTGTTTTTATGAAAGGAATGGTATCGTGTACCATCGGAGCAGCAATTGAGGTCATAGGTACTCTTGCTCCGTAGTGAAATTTACTTACAAATAAAAAATCTCCAACTAATAAGGATTTTTCTAAAGATGATGTAGGAATAGTATAAGGCTGCATGAAATATGTATGAACAAAAGTTGCGGCAATTACTGCAAATATTATGGAACTAGTCCATTCTCCGTTTGAGCTTTTAGGGTTAATATCTCTATTCTCAACATACTCAGGATTAGTAAAATAGTTTAAATAATAGTTGTAAAACCCTAATGAAATAATTGATAATAATGTATCAGAGTAGGAGTTCTTTTTAAAACTTCTAGAAATTTCAACCCAAAGCACCGGGATCAGTATAGTATTAATCACTGGAACAAAAATTAAAAAAAACCACCAAACTGGTCTATTTATAATTTTTAAAAGGATGTATATGTTATATATGGGAACTAAAGCAAACCATCCATTATATCCAGCCTTTAAATATAGTTTCCAAGTACCAATTCCATGAATAACATTAATTATTAGTAAAGTTGCTAAAATCTCTATCATAACTTATAGTTTAATGAAAACCCAAAGGTTGATTGTCTATTTATTTGATTAAAATCAATATTTGGTTTGATTGAAAGGTTGTCGTCTAAATTATACTGCATTAAATGAGCATCTACATTAGCATCTATTATATTTAAAATATACAATCCAACGGTCACCAGAATGGAAAGCTCCTTATTGCTTTTAAGTGTTTTCTGAGCTCTTATTAGCCCGTCGTTTGATATTGCTGGATTAACTCCATTTCCAAAAAACTCGTCATCAGTGAAACCGGCTAGTCTTCTTTTGTATGCATCACGATACCTATTATAGTCTGTATCATTTTTTTTATAGAAATATATTCCTGCACCTAGCGCCCCATAGACAATAGGAATTTTCCAATATTTTTTATTATATGCCTGACCAAGACCTGGTAAAACTGCAGAGTAATATGTTGCTTTTGTGGGTCTTAAAGAAAGTTCATAATCATTTTCAAAATCAGAATTTTGTCCATTGATCAGATGGGGGGCTAAAAAAATTAATGAAAAAAATATATATTTATTCATTGATTTTTTTATTTAAAAAGTTTAAGTCTTTAATCGAACCAAAGGGAATGATTATTTTACCACTTTCATCGTTATTTATTGATACTTTAATTTTTCTACTAATTTTTTTCTCAAGTTTTAAAATTCCTTTTAAAGACTGGTTAGGAATTTTAGACTTATCATCTTTTTTTTGATTCTTATTTTTCTTTAATGATTGGATAAGTTTTTCAGTATTTCTTACAGATAAGTTTTTAGAAATAATTTTTTCATAAATATTAAGCTGTAAATTTTTATCCTCAATATTGATCATAGCTCTTCCATGCCCCATCGAAATGAACCCATCTTTAATTCCACTCTGTATTATTGGATTTAATTTTAATAGTCGTAAATAGTTACTAATCGTTGATCTTTTTTTTCCAATTTTCGAGCTTAATTCTTCTTGGGTTAAATTTATTTCATCGATCAACCTTTTGTATGAAATAGCTATTTCAATTGAATCCAAATCTTGTCTGTGTATATTTTCAACTAATGCCATCTCAAGGGATTCCTGATCATTAGCATTTCTTATGTAAGAGGGTATTTTTTTTAATTTCAATTCTTTGAAAGCTTTTAGCCTTCTCTCTCCAGAAATTAATTGAAATTTATTTTTTGAAATTTTTTTGAGTGTCACGGGTTGGATTAATCCAATATTCTTAATTGATATAATTAGTTCACTTAATTTTTCCTTATCAAATGTTGATCTTGGTTGAAATGGATTTACCTCGATTTTTGATAAATCTATTTCTGTCATTGAATTTAAATTAACTCTGGAAATTAACTCGCTTTTATTTTTTGATTCTTTAAGAATTGACGATAGCCCTCTTCCAAGAACTTGTTTTTTTATTGCTTTAGCCATACCTAATTTTTTGAAATGAGCTCCTTGGCCAAATTTAAATAATTATCTGCACCCTTGCTGCTTACATCATAATCAATAATACTTTTTCCAAAACTTGTAGCCTCTCCCAATTTAACATTTCGGTGTATTACCGTTTTAAATACCATTTCGTTAAAATGTACTTTAACTTCTTTTTTTACCTGATTTGATAAATTTAGCCTGATATCATACATTGTTAAAAGTAGACCCTCTATTTCAAGATTTTTGTTATGAAGCTTTTGGATACTTTTTATAGTATTTAAAAGTTTTCCAAGCCCTTCTAATGCTAGATATTCGCATTGAATGGGTATGATAATCGAATCGGCGGCAGAAAGTGCGTTAATTGTTAATAGACCCAGAGATGGAGGGCAGTCAATTATTATGTAATCATATTTATATTTAATTTCATCAATGGAGCTTTTTAGTAAGTATTCCCTTTCTGAGGAGTTTACAAATTCTATCTCGATACCAACTAAATCAATATGAGCTGGAATAATATCTAAAAAACTTAGTTTAGAGTTGTAAATACACTCAGAAATTTCACAATTTTTTTCTAATAGATCATAAATTGTTTTAGTTTCAATATTAACATCTATGCCTATTGAGGAACTAGTATTAGCTTGAGGATCAAAGTCTATTAACAACACCTTTTTTTCTAGAACCGCTAACGCTGCAGATAAATTTACAGATGTTGTTGTTTTACCAACACCTCCTTTTTGATTTGAAACTGCAATTACACGACACATAAATGAGATTATATATATAGTTTAAATGTACAATTAATTAAGGTTAATTTGTGCTTAAAATTGTTAAAGAAACTTTAAAATGTTAACAGTAGGTTTAGTATTTATTTTTAAGAATTTTTAAGATTTTTATTGCCGTTTCCCCTATGTTAGTGCCTGGCCCAAAAATAGCTGAGACACCCTTAGAATTTAAGAATTCATAATCTTTTTTTGGAATAACTCCTCCAACAACAACGATAATATCTTCACGTTTAAATTTTTTTAACTCGCCAATTAGTTCAGGAACTAAAGTTTTATGCCCTCCAGCAAGGGAAGAAATCCCAACTATATGTACATCATTTTCAACTGCTTGTTTGGCTACCTCAAAGGGAGTTTGGAATAAAGGGCCTATATCAACGTCAAAACCAATATCGGCAAAGCTAGTTGCGATTACTTTTGCACCACGATCGTGTCCATCTTGCCCTACTTTTGCAATCAATATTCTTGGCCGTCTACCGTCCATTTTAGCAAATTCATCTGAAATTTTTACCGCTTTTTGAAATGATTTATTCTCCTTCATATTTGATTTATATACCCCAGTAAAACTTCTTATTTCAGATTTATATCTTCCATATGCTTTTTCCAAAGCTAAGCTTATTTCCCCAATAGTAGCTCTTTCTTTAGCTGCTTGCACAGATAAATCTAATAAATTTTTGTTATTATTTTTTGCAGCTTTGTACAGTTCATTTAAAATTTCATCAACTTTTTTGTTATTTCTTTTACTTTTAATTGCATTTAATCTTTTGATTTGATTATTTCTTACCTCTTCATTATCAATTTCTAAAAAACTAATATTTTCCTCTTCTTTTAACCTGTATTTATTTACACCTACCAAAACAAAATCTTTATTGTCAATTTTAGCCTGTTTTTTAGTTGCAGCTTGTTCAATTCTCATTTTTGGAATTCCTTTTTCTATAGCCTTGATCATTCCGCCAGCATCCTCTATTTCTTTAATATGGATTAATGCCTTTTGCATCAATTCATTTGTTAGGCTTTCCACGTAATAACTTCCTGCCCAAGGATCAACTGTTTTACAAACTTCTAACTCTTCTTGTATTATAAGCTGGGTGTCTCGTGCGATTTTTGAGGAAAATTTTGTGGGGAGCCCAATGGCTTCATCTAAAGAATTCGTGTGAAGACTTTGAGTTCCTCCAAAAACAGCAGATAATGCTTCAGTCGTGGTCCTGGTAATATTATTAAATGGTTCCTGTTCACTTAGACTCCATCCGCTGGTTTGGCAATGAGCTCTTAAACAGGACGATTTCGGATTTTTTGGATTAAATTTTTTCATGAGATTAGCCCACAAATATCTTGCAGCTCTCATTTTTGCTATTTCCATAAAATGATTCATACCTATTCCCCAGAAAAAAGAAAACCTGTTTGCAAATTCATCAATTTTTAAACCTGCATTAAGTGCAGTTTTAACATACTCAATCCCGTTTGCGAGAGTATAGGCCAGTTCCAAATCTGCACTAGCTCCTGCTTCTTGCATGTGATACCCGGAAATACTAATACTATTAAACTTTGGCATTTTTTCACTCGTATACTTGAAAATATCTGATATTATGCGAATTGATTCTTTAGGTGGATATATAAAAGTATTTCTGACCATATACTCTTTTAAAATATCGTTTTGAATTGTACCTGAAAGTTTTTCTTTTTTTACCCCATTTTCTTGTGCCGCTACAATATAAAATGCCATTATTGGTAATACGGCTCCGTTCATTGTCATCGAAACACTGATTTTTTCAAGAGGAATATTGTCAAATAAAATCTTCATATCGTCAACTGTATCGATAGCTACTCCAGCTTTTCCTATATCGCCGATAACCCTTGGATTATCTGAATCATATCCTCTGTGAGTTGGCAAATCAAATGCAACTGATAGACCTTTTTGACCAGACTTTAAATTTTCTCTATAAAACTTATTACTCTCTTCCGCTGTAGAAAAACCTGCATATTGTCTGATTGTCCAAGGTCTATTAACATACATTGACGAGTATGGTCCTCTGACAAAAGGTATTTTTCCAGCAATTGAGTCCAAGTGATTGACCTTATCAATATCTCTTTTTCTATACCTATTTTTAAGCTTTATCCCCTCGTCAGTTTCAACACCAGATTTTTTGATATTATCCACAGCAGCTTTGGGATTAAAATGGGTTAAGTTTAAATGATCAAGGTTTTTTCTTTGCATGTTAACTTAGTTCAGATTTCGCTATTCTATCAATTGACGGATTTAATATTTCACTTTTCTTTTTCAATTCATGTAATTCCTCGACAAATAAATCATTTGAATCTTCAATATATTTGTTAAATCCAACAAGAATCTTCTTATTTGAGTCATATAAGGATTGTTCTTTGATATTACTTTTATTGATTTCTTTAAAGATTAATCCGCTTTTTTGTGAGTTGATATAACCACCTTTTTTTTCAATTTTTTTGAAAAGTGAAAGAGTGTTTTTGGAAATATTATCAATTAAATTATGGATATAATAACTACCCTCAATAGCATTACAAACTTTATCTAAGTAGGTCTCATTTTTTAGAATTAAAAGTTGATTATGTTTAATTCGATCAGAAAACTTATTATTTTTCTTGAATAAAATATCGTAAGGGATTGATTTTATAAAATCAGACCCACCTAATATTCCAGAGATACATTCAGGTGTAGCTCTTATGATATTATTATTATAATTTTTGATTGTTTTATTTCTCAATGATGGTTTTGCGGTGATTATACATTTATCTATTTGCTCTTCGTACTCATTAGTTATCAAAGACCACAATATTCTTAAAGATTGAACTTTAGCTATTTCAAAAAAATAGTTGTTTCCTTGATTAACCTCAAAAGAAATGTTTTTGGCTATTTTACCTCCGTATAGTTGTAAATACTCATTGGCAATCGAAAGCATAATAGCAATTTCTTGAATAATATTTGCTCCTGAATTTTTTATTTTATCAGAATTTATATTTATCCTTATTTTTTTGTCATTTATATTTTTAAATGCAAGAATACTATCAACATCAGTTGTTTGATTATAAACAAGTGTTGAATTTTTTTTACTCAAATCATTTTTATCAAACTTTTCAGATTGTATAAAAAATTTAGCTTTGGTTTTTTCGAATTTCTCAATTATTTCATTAATATTTATTTCTGGATTTTTTTTTATAATTATATGGTTAATATCGTTAATCAAATTATCATCAATCTCATCACATATTTCAGAATATTCTTTTTTATGTATTTCATTAATAATATTCCAATCGTCTGGAAATAACAGTCTATTTTTTAGAAATGAAGTTTTGTTAGCTACATAAAAAGGTGCAATGGTGATACCTTCATCAGATTTTGAATGAAGTGCGTTATATTTCTCTAAACCTAAATCATGGATGAGCTGTTTTTTCCACTCTGACTCTAAAAGTTCTGATTTTTTCATTTATTCAAAGATTGTATCATATTGAATAATAAAAATTTCTTCGTTATCCTTTTTCATAAATAATTTTTCTCGCGCGTATTTTTCTAAACCACTGTCTGTTTTTATCTGATTTAATTCTTTGTTATCTTTTTGTATTTCGTTCTTATAGTATTCCTTTTTTTGATTAAGCTCTGAAATATCATTATTAAGTTCGTAATGTACAAGCATGGAATTACTGTCAAAGAATATCATCCAGATAAAAAAAACTATTATAATTAGTACATATGAATTTTTTAAAAATCTTGTGGCAAATTTTTTCAATTATTGTTTTTTTAAAATAAGATTAATAATACTACTGATATCCGTTTCTTTACTTGTATCTAATATTAAATCACAAAATTTTTTCATCGGTTCTACATAAGTTTTGTGCATATCGTCTAATAAATTTTCAAATAATTCAATAACCGCTTCTTTTTTCCTTCCACGTTCATTAATATCTCTTAAAATTCTTCTGTTAAAACGTATTTCTCTTGGGCAATCTAAAAAAACACAATGGTCAATAATCTTTCTTAACTGAGCGTTATTGAGAATTAAAATCCCTTCAATTACTAGAATTTTAGTTGGATTACATCTACTGGTTTTTTTTAGTCTTAAATGGGTATTAAAACAATATTCTGGAATATTAATTGTTTTTCCGTTTTTTAAATCTTTTATCTGAGATATTAATAAGCCAAAATCTATCGCATTGGGCTCATCATAATTTAATTTATCTCGATCTTTAAAGGGTAAATGTGAATTGTCTTTATAATACGAATCAGAAGATAAAAAATTAATATCGATATCTTTTGTTGCCTGGTATAATCTATTTACAATAGTAGTTTTACCACACCCAGTCCCACCTGTAATTCCAATTATAAACATTTTATTCAAGTAATTTTAATATTCCTAAGTTTTCAACTCCTATATAAATATTATTTTCATTATCGGTTTCGATCGATCTAACTCTACCAATATCTTCTAAAAGTCTTTTTTCATTTACAATGTTATTTCCTTCATTATCAAGAATAGATTGATGTAGGTATTGAAATTTTAAAGATCCTATTAAAATACTGTTGTTTAGAGATTTGTATTTTGAATTTTTCACTAAAATCATTCCGCTGGGAGCAATTGATGGAACCCAGTAGTGAATTGGATCTATCATCCCAGGAATTGAGGTTTTGTTGGTAAATTTTGTTCCGATATAGTTTATCCCATAACTGGCTAGTGGCCAACCATAATTTTTACCAGATTTTATAATATTTATTTCATCCCCACCTCTTGGTCCATGTTCATGAATCCAAATTTCTTTTCTTTCTGAATCAAAGAACATGCCCTGCGGATTTCTATGGCCATAACTATATATTGCTTTTTTTGAATTTTTATTATCAACAAAGGGATTATCAATGGGGATATTTCCATCGTCATGTAATCTATATATTTTACCACCATCTCTATTTATATCTTGTGGATTTAGATCTCTATTTCCTCTATCACCAATACTGAAATAAAGATAATTGTCATTATCAAAAACCATCCTGCTACCAAAATGAAGAGATCTTTTACTATTTGGAAGAGCTTTATAAATAATTTCTTTATCAACAGCTGTATAGTTTTCAATTTTGAATCGCATGATTGATGTATTCATTCCATCATTTTTATCATTGGATGAAGAATAAGAAATATATATCCAGCCATTTGATCTAAAATTTGGATGTAATTCAATATCTAATAATCCTCCCTGATTTTTTGAGATTATTTTGGGTAGATTTTTGATCGATGTTTTTATCCCGTTTTCAAAATGGATTAGCTCGCCTTTTCTTTCCGTGATAAGAATTGAATTATCAGGTAAAAAAGCAAACGACCATGGAATATCTAAGTCAGAAACAACTATTTCGTATTTTAAATCAGTTGCTAAACCGTTTATTTGGAAGAACAAAAAAATTAGAAATGCCCAAACTTTTATCATAAAAATAATCTTTCTATGAAATTACAAAAAACAAGTTATTTATAGCTCAAATTTATGGTTGAAATCGACAATATTTGTATATTTTTGTTAATTAAATTACACAATGATGAGTGAAAAAATAAACTGCTTAATTATTGGCTCTGGACCAGCCGGTTATACTGCAGCTATATACGCAGCAAGGGCTAATATGAATCCGGTACTATATCAAGGCATCCAGCCTGGAGGTCAGTTAACTACAACCACAGATGTAGAAAACTTCCC
>CETY01097579.1_pt1 | contig 20579 bp, 18 predicted proteins | sample 361551 | NCBI WGS metagenome assembly CETY01 (sample SAMEA2623135, study PRJEB7988) | marine metagenome | biome: marine biome (ENVO:00000447); feature: deep chlorophyll maximum layer (ENVO:xxxxxxxx); material: "saline water (ENVO:00002010), including plankton (ENVO:xxxxxxxx)" | depth 45 m | reverse complement strand
CAGAGCCAGAGCCAGAGCCAGAGCCAGAGCCAGAGCCAGAGCCAGAGTCTGACTTTGATGACAGCATCTTAGACAGTGCATTTGATGACATTGATGAGTTCGAGCTAGAGCAGGAACAAGACGGTGTGTTATCAGAGGCCGATATTCCTGAGCCAGAGTCTCTCGACACCACAAATGACGCACAAGACAGCGAGTTGGCAGATGTGCCTGGGTTGGATGATTGGCTATCCACCGAAGACAGTGATGACACAGATAACACTGGCGACGAAGCACTGCGCCCAGAAAACATTTATGACGAACTAGACAGTGAAGACTTTGATGAGTTACTGGAAAGCTTAGAAGCAGACACACCTAGTGTCGAACCTGAATTAGATGCTGAGCAAGGCGGCAATTTAGACAATAATACAGTGTCTGAAGAAGAGAATAATCAAGCGCCTGTTGCACGAAGTGAAACGGACAAAAGCCCCGAAGAAGAGGCATCACTGCAACTTGATAACCCCGATTTAGACCTAGCCGCGTTACTCAACGACGTGGAACCAGTAGGCGACGAGGCAGCACCACGAACGCCCCCTGAAGAATTTCTCGACGTAGATGCGTTAATGGACGAAGGCGGAGACGACGGTGATATCGATCCTGATACCGCTGAATTAGACTTAGATGTGAGTTTGTCTGACTTTACCGGTGTAAACGACAATGATGCGGTTATCGATATTGACAAAGACGCCGGCCAAAATGCAAACCTCGATTTAGCCCGTGTTTACATTGAAATGGACGACGTCCCCGCCGCGAAAGAATTGCTAGACGAAGTGGTGTCGCAGGGCAGTGAAGAACAAAAACAAGAAGCTGAATCTATATTGAAGTCCATCAGCTAATTGCATGTTGCAAGCGGTATGACTAAACTTAGCGGCTTTTCAATTTAGAGGTTTCAAAACAATGGGGCGAATTGCCTTAGGCATTGAATACGATGGGGCTGCCGTATATGGTTGGCAACGTCAACGAGAAGTGCCAAGTGTACAAGAGCATTTGGAGCGCGCCTTATCTACCGTGGCGGATACCACAATAGAAGTGCAGTGCGCTGGTCGCACCGATGCCGGTGTTCATGCCACGGCTCAAGTGGTGCATTTTGAAACAGAAGTTCAGCGCCCCTTAAAGGCATGGACTTTGGGTGTTAACGCTAATTTACCAAACGCTATCGCGGTTACCTGGGCGAAAGAAGTGAGCGACGATTTTCATGCTCGCTTTTCTGCAACGCATCGACGTTATCGCTATGTCATCTTCAATGCAAAGTTACGCCCGGCTATATTGCATCATGGTGTGACGCATGTGCACCGTGAGCTTGATGAACAAAAGATGCACCGAGCAGCGCAGGCACTGCTTGGCGAACAGGATTTTACCTCTTTTCGTGCCGCACTTTGCCAAAGTAAAACGCCATTTCGCAATGTCACCAATGTCAGTGTTTACCGCCAAGGCCGATATGTTGTCATTGATATTCGTGCTAATGCATTTTTGCATCATATGGTAAGAAATATCACAGGTTCGTTAGTTGAAATTGGTGCTGGTGATAAACCCGAAAACTGGATAGCAGAGCTTTTAGCCGGTAAAGATCGCAGCCTCGCGGCAGCGACAGCAAAACCCAATGGCCTCTATTTGGTTGATGTGACTTATCCAGACATTCATAACATACCTAAACTTCCTCTAGGCCCGCTGTTTCTTGCAGAAAACTAGGGGCCACGATTATGCGGTTATAGGGCGGCTGAGTTCACCACCTCGCTCGCCTTAGCAGCTTAGATTTAGCCGTAAACCCTACCTCGTTTAAGAGGGGCTCAACTTCTTAGACCAGTTTTGTTTTTTCCATTTTCCTGTATTGTGGTCTAATAGCGCGTTATATTAGGTGGTTGTACTAACGTGGCGCGTATATTGATATCGCAAAGCGTCGAGTAGCCGAAATATTCATGCAGCACGGGTAGCCCCGAAAAGTAAAACGCGAATGCTACCTGTGCACTACAAAATACAAAGGATTCATTTTCGATGAGCTGGATTCAAAAAATTCTTCCGCGTACACAAACATCCACAAAAGGTAATGTACCTGAGGGGATTTGGTCTAAATGCGGCTCTTGTCAGGCTGTATTGTACAAAACCGAATTAGAGAAGCTTCAAGAAGTTTGCCCTAAATGCGATCATCATATGCGCATTACTGCTCGTCGCCGTATCGACGCCTTTTTAGATGAGGGTGATAGGGTAGAGCTAGGCTCTGAACACGAGCCACAAGACATACTTAAGTTCAAAGACTCGAAACGCTATAAAGATCGCATTGTGGCGGCGCAAAAAGCCACCAACGAAAAAGACGCCCTGGTGGTGGTAAAAGGTAAACTGAAAGGTATGCCTGTGGTGGTTGCGTGTTTTGAGTTTGCCTTTATGGGCGGCTCTATGGCCTCGGTTGTTGGTGCACGTTTCGTGGCCGCCGTTAATGCATGTATTGAGAACAACACCCCCCTTATTTGTTTTTCGACCAGTGGCGGCGCGCGAATGCAAGAAGCGCTTATGTCGCTAATGCAAATGGCGAAAACATCAGCAGCTTTGGCCAAGTTAAGTAAAAAAGGTTTGCCTTACATTTCTGTGCTAACCGACCCTACTATGGGCGGTGTGTCTGCAAGTTTAGCCATGCTTGGCGACGTTAACGTTGCAGAGCCTAAAGCACTGATTGGTTTTGCTGGCCCACGGGTAATTGAACAAACCGTTCGCGAAAAGCTGCCTGAGGGTTTTCAGCGCAGTGAATTCCTTGTTGAGAAGGGCGCAATCGATATGATTGTTGACCGCAGAGAAATGCGTGATAAATTACACGGCTTGTTACTTAAGCTGCATCATCAACATTAGTGAATACACCAAAAAAATTGCCCACTGCTACTGACGATTCTGCGTTAGAGCAGTGGCTTTCTTATTTAGAATCTATCCATCCTTCAGCCATTGATATGGGCCTCACCCGTGTTAAACAGGTGGCTGAAAGGCTCAAACTTCAATTTGATAATACGTTACTTATTACCGTGGCGGGCACAAACGGTAAAGGCACCACCTGTCGATTCTTAGAGCAAGCCTTGCTTGCGCAAGGGAAGCGCGTGGCTGTTTATGGGTCGCCGCATTTAGTGAGCTACCGTGAACGTGTTCGCTTTAATGGAGAGTGGGCCGACAGCCATGCTTTTTGCCAAGCTTTTCAAGCGATAGAAGCGGCAAGGGAAGAGATTACCCTCACGTACTTTGAGTTTGGTACCCTTGCGGCCATAAAAATGATGCAAGACTGGCAGGCCGATGTGGTTATTTTGGAAGTTGGGCTAGGGGGAAGATTGGATGCGACCAATATTCTTGACGCAAATTTAGCCGTTATCACTACCATCGATTTAGATCACCAAGACTATTTGGGTGATACAAGAGAGAAAATAGCCACAGAAAAAGCCGGCATTATGCGTGAAAACGGTAAAGCGGTAATAGGTGAACTACGCCCACCTTGCACACTATTTGCGTCAGTCAATGAACTGAATGTTGATGCTGTGTGGGCTCAAAAAGATTTTTATTCCAATGGCAGCGCACCGCTCAATCAACAGGGGCAATGGGACTGGCAAGGAAAGCACTCAATACTGAACAGTTTACCTGCCCCACATATTCCTTTTCAGAATGTATGCACGGCGTTAGCCGCATTAGAAGCGATTGAACTGTTGCCGTCTAACGCTATTATTCAAAACGTTATTGCTAATACCCGATTGCCCGGCAGGCAGCAGCTTTTGCGAAATACACCCAAGGTTGTGGTTGATGTAGCGCACAACCCACAAGCCACGAAAGCGATGCTGTCATGGCTACAAGGTTTTCAAGCAAATAAGATACACGCCGTTGTGGGTATGCTTAAAGATAAGTCTATTGCAGAAACACTTGCGCCACTATCACAACTAAATGCACAATGGTATGTAGCGAGTACCGAGGGGGCAAGAGGCTGCGAGGCAGATGTGTTAACATCGGCGCTTGAAAGTGCAGCGGTGCCGGCGTCAGCCATAAGCCGTTTTAACGGGGTTGCCCCAGCTTATGAATCCGCACTTAAACATTGCGAAAACAACGAACTTGTACTCGTTTTTGGTTCGTTTATTACTGTTGCGGCAGTGATGACACACGAACACCAGCACTCATAGAAAATAAATAAGAAATTATCGGGAGAACACAGTGTCGTCGGCTTTAAAGAATAGACTGGTAGGTACCATCATCATAGTGGCACTTGCTGTAATTTTTTTACCAGACTTTCTAGACGGCAAAAAGCAAACAAACCGTGAGCCTTTTGTTTCTATTCCTGCAAACCCACCTAAAAAGCCCATTGTAGAGCCCGAAGCCTTTCCCACCAACAGAGTGGCCAATGCCGCTCAGCGACCCGTTGAATTAGAAGACGACGTGCCTGTGGACGACATGCTTACGACAGAAAAAAGCGCTGATGAGATGGGCGAGGGCAAAAACGTAACGGATGAAAGCACTTCGCTACCTCAGCCTGTCGAAGCGACAATCGCAGCAAAAAATGACCTTGCCAGTCAAACCGTTATCGACAAACCGCAAGTCACAGAAGATGCTGGTTGGGTTATTCAGCTAGGTAGCTTCCGTCATGAAAAAAATGTAAAGGGGCTGCTCAATAAACTTGAAAAAGCAGGGTATCGTGCGTTTAGTCGCCGTATTCAGACCAGTTCAGGTCCACTTACCAAAGTATTTGTAGGGCCAGATTTAGAAAAACAAAAATTAGAAGCAGCGTTGCCCCACCTCAAGGAATTAACCGACCTGAAGGGCAAGGTAACCACATTTAAAGTAAACTAAAGCCGAACAAGCTTGGCCGGTAACGAATATTACACATTGGTAATCTTATCGGCTTCTGTTAGAATGCGCGCCATCTCGCCAACGGCACGTTGCTTATCAATCAAAAGTGACAATAACGCAATTTAGAGACGATGAACTGGGTAGACTTTTCCATTTTGGGTATCGTTGCGGTATCTACCTTAATAAGCCTTATTCGAGGCTTTGTTAAAGAAGCCATTTCTTTAGTGGTATGGTTTACTGCACTCTTTATTGCCAGTAATTTTTATGCCGATCTTGCTGTTTACTTCACGGCGTTCGAAGACCCTTATGCACGAAATGGTGCTGCAATTGCAGCGCTATTTGTGGCTACACTTGTGCTCGGTAGCCTACTTAACTTTACCCTTGCTCAGCTTATACAAGTGAGTGGCTTGTCGGGAACAGACAGACTATTAGGTATTGTATTTGGTGCGCTACGCGGCGTACTTGTTGTAAGCGCACTGCTTTTTTTCTTAGACACCTTTACCGCCTCTGCACAATCGCAGTGGTGGCAAACCTCTGTGCTTATTCCAGAGTTCAGTGTCATTATTGAGTGGTTTTTCACTTATATGAAAGGCTCCTCCAGTTTTTTAAATCCCGCTTGATATAGGTAACGCACATGTGTGGTATTGTCGGAATAGTTGGTAAAACGCCAGTGGCGCAGTCACTGTATGATGGATTAACGGTAATACAACACCGTGGCCAAGATGCGGCAGGGATCATGACTATCGACCAAAATATGTTTAATTTGCGTAAGGCAAATGGCTTGGTTCGAGACGTGTTTCATACGCGCCATATGAAAAGGCTATCGGGCAATATGGGCATAGGGCATGTTCGCTATCCCACAGCAGGTACATCAAGCTCTGCAGAAGCCCAGCCTTTCTATGTTAACTCTCCCTTCGGTATCGCTTTTGCGCACAATGGAAACCTAACCAATGCGCATGACCTTCAAGAAGAAGTGTTCCGCATTGCTCGCAGACACATAAATACCACGTCAGACTCAGAATTGTTGCTTAATATTCTTGCTCACGAGCTTCAACAAGTGGCGGGGTTGAGCGTATCTGCTTCTCATATTTTTGAAGTTGTCACCAAAGTACACAAGAAAATTCGTGGTGCGTATGCAGTGGTAGCAGCCATTATTGGCCAAGGTATTGTGGCATTCAGAGACCCCCATGGTATTCGTCCCTTGGCACTTGGTAAGCGTATGAGTGAGTTAGGCGAAGAGTGGATGGTAGCCTCAGAAAGTGTTGCGCTTGATGCTGTTGGCTTTCAATTTATTCGCGACGTCGCGCCAGGTGAAGCTGTATTTATTACCGAAGCTGGCGAATTACATACGCAGCAGTGTGCCGAAAATCCAGTAACCTCGCCGTGTATTTTTGAGTTTGTTTATTTTGCACGCCCAGACAGCTTTATCGATGGTATTTCGGTTTATGCATCACGGGTGAACATGGGGCGTAAGCTGGGCGAAAAAATCAAAAGGGAGTGGAGCGACCGCGATATCGATGTGGTTATACCTATCCCAGAAACATCTATGGATGTTGCACTACAAATAGCTAATACCTTAGAGCTACCTTACCGTCAGGGCTTTGTGAAAAACCGCTATATTGGCCGTACCTTTATTATGCCGGGTCAAACCATGCGTAAAAAATCAGTACGTCGCAAACTGAACGCGATTTCCTCTGAGTTCAAAGGAAAGAGCGTATTGCTGGTAGATGATTCCATTGTACGTGGAACGACGTCGGGTCAAATCATTGAAATGGCGAGAGAGTCTGGTGCGAAAAAAGTCTATTTTGCCTCGGCGGCGCCAGAAATTCGCTTCCCGAATGTGTATGGCATCGACATGCCCTCTGCCAATGAGCTTATTGCCTATGGCCGCGAAATAGACCAAATTGCAGAGCTTATTCAAGCCGATGGCCTAATATTCCAGGATATCTCAGACTTAGTGGCTGCGGTTCGAGAAGAAAATGAGGCTATTGGCCGCTTCGAAACATCCGTGTTCGATGGCAACTATATTACTGCTGATATCGATCAAGAGTATTTAGAGCGTATTGATATGTCTCGTGGTGAAAAATCACGAGAAGCGCCAGTGGTACAGGCCGAGTTAAGTAATTTAGATGTGCATAACATTGATGCTAGCGACTAAGTAGGCTTGCACCAAAACCACGTTATAAACGAAACGCCCGCCATTGCGGGCGTTTTAGTATAAGTTAATGGACAAAAACAGGGCCACCAGATAAACCCCAAATGAGCACTGAACCAGTCATTAAAATAACCAACAGCACAAGACCGCACGTCACCACTGAACTGGAATAGATAAACCCTTTATCCTCTGGCATATGCATTAAAATAGGTACGCCGGAATAAAGCAGGTATACCGAATAACTAATACCAACCAAAAGTGCCGCCATAACTACCCAAAGTTCAGGATAAAGGCCAGCAAAACCCACCATAAATAACGGCGTAGCTGTGTAAGCGGCAAGTTCTAACGATTGCGTGTATGTAGGGGTGGCTTCAAAGGCTTTTGCAAGTTCGTGAATTAATATGGCTAATGCCAATACGCCCATGACTAAACCGGCATACATACCGATTGCCATCATTAACGCACTTTGCTGATCTAATTTAATTAAGTCGCCAGCGCCTATACTCCAACCCGTATGCGCCGATGAATAATAGGCGACAATACTGGGGATAAGCGCAATTATGGCGATATGGGTAAGCGCATACATAGAAGTTTCGTGGCGGGTGTCTATGCTTTGCCACTCTTCTTTTGGATGTGTATAAATACCAATTAAGTGATTGAGTATCATAATATTTAACCCTGTTCATCTACATTGTTGTTATTATTTACAGGCTGACGCCCGTGCTCATTTGTTGAATTTAACAAATGATTTACAACTCAGTGTGCTACAAGGTTAATATTTAATCAATCTAATTGTGTGAAAACTGTACCTTTAGCCCTGTGCTTCTAAGGCAGTCGCGGTAGAAAAAGCAGGAACGCCACTATGAAATTTGAAATCGCTATCATCAGACAAAATTAGTTGGGCTTCTACTTCACCAAAAAATGCGACTCGCTCACTAATATCTGCGTCGGCAATATCTTCAGCTAAGGTTAAATAATCCATAAAATGCCGCGCTTCAGAACGAAGTAAAGAAACATAGAAGTCACTTAATCTCTTATCTACATGTGGTGCTAGCTTGGCGAAGCGTTCACAGGAACGTGCTTCAATGTATGCACCGCAAATGAGTTTATCAACTAAAGCTTGCGGCTCGTAAGTACGAACCTCACGGAGCATACCGCGAGCATAACGGCTTGAGCCGACAGATTCATACTCAATATTGTAGTCGGCCATAATCTCTAAAACCTGATAGAAGTGATGTAACTCTTCTTTTATCAGCAGCACCATTTTATCGATTAAATCCTGGCCATATGGCGTACCTGACTTAGGGAACATCGATTTATTCAGTTTCTGATGATTTGCAAGCGCCTGCCAGCAACCTACTTTTCGGTAAGTGAAATCTTCAAAGGGCTTTAACCAGGCCAGCAGTGCATCACCGCTTTCTTTATCAACCGCATATTTACGAATAAGGTACATCGCAGATTGAGCGGCTTTTAATTCACACACAAGGTGATCGAGCAGCACAATCGATAGATTTTCTTTTTTAGTGGCTTCTGCTACCCAAGCATCAGGGGTTTCACAGTGTAAAAAAGCGTTGATGGGGGCAAGTAATTCTTTCAAAGCAGGCTCTCTATAAAAAAGACAAATCTATATAAGGTTAACGCGCCCGAATTTTACCACAGCTAGCCAATACAGAGACACCCACTAAAAATAAATTCATGGACACCCACCAAATTCATGGACACCCACCAAATTCATGGACACCCACTAAATTCATAGACACCCCCCAAATTCATAGACACCCACAATAAATACTGCAAAACCAGTTGAATTGGGTGTCTTTATAGGGGAGGTCTGTGGGTGTCTTGTTAGAGGAAAAGTGTGGGTGTCTTTATAGAGGGTATGGGGTAGCGTGGGGATTGCTTTCTAGCTTGTTTTGCTCATACTAAGGGGATGAATTATTTAGCGCATTTATATTTATCTCAGCCGACAGTAGATTCTCATTACGGTAATTTGCTTGGTGATTTCAGAAAGGGTGTTAATGTGGCTGCGTTACCGTTTAGTGTGCAGCAAGGGCTTCAAAACCATTATTTGGTAGACAGGTTTACCGATAGCCACCCTGAGGTAATGGCCGCGAAGCAAGTGTTTCCGAAAAGTCAGCGACGGTTTGCTCCGGTGGCATTAGACATGATTTTCGATCATTTTTTAATAAAAAACTGGTCAACCTATAGCAGCATCACGTTTGATGATTTTTGCTACAGAAGCTTTAATCTTTTGCGTGAAGGTATGCCGGCTATGCCTGTCCCCATGCAGCGAACAGTTAGCCATATGATAGAGCATCACTGGTTTAATAGTTATGCCAGTTTTGATGGCATTACTTATGCTATCACACGGGTAGCAAACAGCATTCGTTTTGCCAATCAGTTTGCCCGTAGTGTGGATACGCTAGGTGCGCAATACTCCTTGTTAGAAGCGCAATTTCGTCACTTTTTTCCCGCGTTAATTGACCATGTCAATGCACATGCGATTGAGGAAGGCATTTAAATCCGCGCTTTTTCTATAATGTTGGCCTGAACCAGTGCGTGTAATTTTGCCTGGCATTTCTCCCTTAAGGTGTCTCTTAACAATCTCACCGCTGGCGTAATACTTTGTCTGCTGGGGCAAATCAACCATAGTTGAGTGGGCTTTGGGATATAATCTGGGAGTAAGGAAACTAATCTCTTCTCCAGTAAATCGTCGCAAACATCCAAGCTTGATTTCACGGCAACACCTTTGCCCGCCACGCACCAGCGCCGAACCATATCGCCGTCATTAGAGGCTCGATTGCCTGACATTTTTATTTTCACTGGCTGATTGTCGTGCTCAAATGCCCAATCGTTATAGACAATATCGTGTAACTGATAAAACAATCCGTTATGCCCTTGCAAATCATTCAACGTGGTCGGCTTGGGATGTTGTTGTAAATACGTGGGGGAGGCAATTAGCGTGCGCGGAACTTCACACACTTTAAAGCCATATAAATTTGTGTCGTTTGGTGAGCCATAGCGCAATGCTATGTCTACGGGATCCCGATAAAAATCGACATTACTATCAGAAAGGTGAAGTTTCACCTTTACATTGGAGTGCTGTTGAATAAATTCATCCAGCCAGGGTGCAATAACATTACGTCCTAAATCTGAAGATAGCCCAAGGCGCAGCTCACCTTCAATATTGTCTGCGTCTTCCTGCAAATTCATTTTAGCCCCTTCGAGCATGTCTAGGGCTTGCTCACAAACAGGAAGGTAACGCTCTCCCGCAGTCGATAATCGAAGTGAGCGGGTGGTACGTATAAATAGGTCGAAACCTAATTGGCTTTCCACCCGCTTAATTGCAGCACTTGCCGTTGCTGTGCGCATATCTAAGCTAGCCGCAGCAGCAGTAATACTGCGAAACTCAGCCACTTTTATCACTACCTGTAAATCTTCTAATAGCATTTATTATCTAAAAGTTTTTGAAAATGTTTCTTTCATTGTGCGGTTTAAGAGTAAAGTGTCAATGTTATTATTAAGCTAGATTTCTTCTACTTACTTTAAAAGGATGCTCATTATGAAAGCGGTTGGATATACATCGTCACTTCCTATTAGCCATAGCGATGCGCTAAAAGATATAGAACTCGATAAGCCAGCGCCTTCGGGTCGAGATGTGCTTGTTAAAATAAGTGCAATCGCCGTAAACCCTGTGGATTACAAAATTCGTCAACGGGTGTCGCCCGAGAAAGGGACAAGTAAAGTACTAGGCTGGGACGCGGTTGGCGAAATTGTGGCAGTGGGTAGCGAGGTTCAACAGTTTAATGTAGGCGATCGGGTATTCTATGCGGGTGATTTAACCCGTCAGGGCTCGAACGCTGAATATCAGCTTGTGGATGAACGCATTGTAGGTAATGCGCCAAGTAGCTTGTCAGATAGTGACGCAGCAGCATTACCGCTAACCACAATCACCGCATGGGAATTGGTCTTTGAGCACTTGGCAATTAAAAAGCAGCCGGTGGGTAAGGTTGAAAAAACCGACGATCTTGTATTGGTTGTTGGAGCAGCCGGTGGTGTAGGTTCAGTTATGTTGCAATTGCTAAAGCAACTTACGGGGGCAACCGTTATTGCTACGGCTTCTCGCGATAGCTCTAAAGCGTGGGTAGAACGCTTAGGTGCAGATTACGTGGTGGATCACAGCCAACCACTTAGCGCCCAAATTAAAGGGCTAGAGCTTGGTGAAGTCACCCATGTGGCAAGCTTAAACAATACCGACAGTTACATAGACACTTACGTAGATGTAATGAAGCCTATGGGCAAAATTGCTCTTATTGACGACCCTGAATCGTTAGATGTTAAAAAGCTAAAACAAAAGAGCATATCGCTGCATTGGGAGTTTATGTTCACCCGTGCCATGTTTGCTACTGCTGATATGCAAGAACAAGGGCGTCTATTAACAGAAATGGCATCGCTTATTGATAAGGGATGCATTAACACCACAGTGGGTAAGCACCTAGGAAAAATTAACGCGGAAAACTTAATGGCCGCCCATCGGGAATTAGAGTCTGGTACGGCGATTGGGAAAATAGTGTTAGAAGGTTTTTAAGCTGAATAGCGTGGCGGCTTGCGCTAATAAATGCGCAAACCGCCTAGTTCAATAGCCCGTGTAAATACATAAGCCGTTTAACTGGGCTTTGCTGCGCCATTGGATTTTGTCTCGCCAGTGGAGGAGTTAGCCCCTGTAACCTTAGGCATTACCGAGCTATTACCGGTGATAAGGTCATCGAGTGTTCCTTTTTCACTGTCCACGAGCCCCACTTCACGTAGCATGGCATCTACAACGGGGGCATTAGCACGATAACTTAGCGCAGCCTGAGTGACTTGTTCAGCTAACCCGCCTTGGCTGCCACTTGCCACTGTTTGCCCATTGGTTGCACTTGCGTTTTGCCCATAGCCTTGCAGTATTTTAATCCCTTCAATATTCTGAAGTGGTTTAACTGCATGTTCCACGAGTTCTGGTAACACTTTCAACATGGCTAGTGCTTTTTGTAATTCTATTTGTTCGTCTTTAAGGGTGTTTTCTGCTTCGTAAAGAGCTTGTTTACCGGCAGCTTCCACCGCAAGAACTTTCTCATCGGCTTCAGCCTGCAGCATCTTGGCATCGGCAGCGGCTTTGGCTTCTGTCAGTATGGCTTCAGCACTGTTTTCTGCGGCTTCTTTTTTCGCCTCAGCTTCAACAGTAATGCCTACCGCCTCACGCTCAGCTTCCTTGCGGGCGTCTATTACTTCAATTTGCTTTTTACGCTCAGCTTCGGCTACCATTTTAGCTGTGGTTACCGCTTCTACTTTCTCAACTTTACCTTTTTCAGCTTCCGCCGCTTTTGCCCGCGCAGCTGATTCTTCTTCAGACTTATTGGCAACCGCTATTTGTTTAACTTGTTCGGCAACTTCCACTTCTTGCTGCTGACGAATACGCGCTTGCTCTAAAGCTTGGCGTTTAGCAATCTCTTGAGTTTCAATTTCCCGTGATTTTTCTATTTCTGCCGCTTCAATAGCGCGGTCTTTCGCAATTTCTGCTTCGCGCTCTTCACGTTCTTTGTTTTCCCGCTGTTTTGCAATTTCCGCTTTTTGCTCTTGGCGCTTAAATGCCAGTATTTGTTCTTGGGTTAAACGCGCTTCTTCTTCGTCCCGTTTTACTTCTAGGGATTGTTTTTCTGCTGCTAAATTTCGCTGTTCAATTAAAATACGATTTTCTTGCTGAATGTCATTGGTTTCTTTGCGCTTTTCTTCAATGATCTTCGCTAAGCGTGCGCGACCTTCTGCGTCGAATGCGTTATTTTCATTAAAGAAATCTAAGTCGGTTTGGTCAAAGCCCGTTAAGCTTACAGACTCTAGTTCTAATCCATTCTTTTCCAGGTCATTCGCCACACTTTGCTGTACTTTTTGCACAAAATCGGCACGCTGTTCGTGCATTTCAGTCATGGTCATCTCTGCTGCCACGGCGCGAAGCACGTCAACAAACTTAGATTCCATCAACTTTTTCACTTCTTCAGCGCGGGTGGTGCGTGTTCCTAATGTTTGCGCCGCCATTGAAATACCTGCGGCGTTTGGCGCTACCCTTAAATAAAAGTCAGCTTTAACATCTACACGCATGCGATCCTTTGTAATTAGGGCGTCTTTTTGTATTTTTTCTACTTCAATACGCAGGGTATTCATGTTTACAGGAATAATTTCATGCACAACAGGAAGCACAAGTGCACCGCCATCTTTAATCACTTTTTCTCCGCCTAGCCCCGTACGTACAAAGGCTGTTTCTTTGGTGGCGCGAGTGTAGAGCTTGGCGAAAATTAAGCCAATGGTGATCAGGGTAACGACAACAATGCCGGCAATAAATAGTATCGATGATAAGTTTGATGTTTGAATAGTATCCATACGTTTTCTCTTTTAATTATTGATATCGAGTGGCTAGCCAGCTATGTGGCGTCTTTTTCACTAAAATAACCCGTTCGCCGCGGTCAAATAGCTCTTTTTCTTCAAAGGGTTCGACAAGTACATAATGGGGCTGCGCGTAATTATCGGTGAATTTCGCCTCAGCTGGATTTCCCCTTGATGCGCGTCCTATTGTGATGTGCGCAACAGCGCCTACAAAGTCATCATTGTCTAGCGCCGAAGACTGTATTTTGGGCAGCAGTTTGGCTAAACCAATACTCAACTTTGACGTAGCGAAAAGACTAAAAACAGCGGCAAAAATAATAGAAATCCACGAGGGGAGGGTAAACTGTAAAAATGAATGGGTAGCCGCGTTAACGATGAATCCCAGTAAGCCGAAAAGGGATAAAAAGCTGACCAGCCACACCAGCAATGGCACTTTATCGATATTTAGCCAGTTGCCGATCGCCAGCAGGGAGGAGCCATCCATTTCTATATTAGCAACAGGGGAATCATCAAGTAGGCCTAAGATGCTAATACCAAATAACAAAAAGGTAAGTTCAAGCGAAAAGAGAATAACAACAATAAATAAAGCGACGCTAAACCAATAATTAGCATCGCTTAGCAAAATTTCCAACATACGCTACACCGTCCCTGATGATCATTTTAAATGTCTTAAATATGTATATCACATATTTAACAATTGCGTATGGAAAACACTAGGCAAAGGGACATTTTTGGTTGATATTTATACTTTAGTCTAGTGCTTGTGCTGCCCTTCAATTGCGTGTCCATCTTGATGGTAAAAGCCTGAGGCTCCGGCTTCAATAAAGCCTTGATTTACCATTTTTGTCAGAAAAGGGTCGGTATGATCATCACCAATATCTGCATAATCCGTGGACTGATAGGCTTCGCGTTCGGCGAAAAAACCTTGGGTGTCTAGCGTTTCAGTATTTGGGTGCGCAAGAGAGGTGAGATGCCATTCTCGCGTCATCCCCTTAGCTTCAACATGAAAGTCTTTAATTAAGCGAAACGCCGGCAACCAAGTGAGCGTAATATGCTGGCCGTGGTCTTCAAGGGTCATTTTTACTTCAGTGTTGCATCCTTCCCCCGTGGTTTCTTGTTCAACCATCTTCGCTAGCACCCCATCACTGATTAACTGGTAGCGATAAGAGAAATCTTTCTCTACCTTACCGTGAATGCGTTCGTTGGGTTGATACTCAATAGCGCGCTTGTGGCCATCAAAATAGCGCACGGCTTTTATGTGGGTGTCTCTTATCAGCTGCCAAGTTTCTGTCATGTTAGTTTGTGGGTACTGATGCGCCACTTTATTCTCGTCACGCCAAAGCATTAGCGTGGTGGGTGACGATACGCTATCGCCTCTTGTAGATGTCACTTTATACGTGGCTTTTAACCTTGTTGGGCTAAGTGAACAACTATTTTCGGCCATGGCGGCGTTAATGACAGATATGCTAAAAATAGCAATAAGTAATAGAGAAAAGCGTTGCATTGTTAACTCCAAAAATAGCGGGAGCCGGCGGCCCCCACTGTCGTTCTTCATTCGATGAACTCGTGTTACATTTATTGTTATTGGTACGGTGAGTGCTATTCCACTGCGCTATCAGCATCACTCACGAAGTCTGCGGCAAAATCCATAACATGGAAAATGACGCTTTGTTCGTTGGTACCGTTAACCAAAAATGCACCAGGTCCTTTTGCATATATGCCCACATCTTCACCTGAGTGAGTTTCTGAACCTAAGGGAATAAGCGCTTCTTGGTGATAGCCTGGCGTTGTCGTATCAACATCTGTAATGTCTTTTCGGCCCGTATCAGCAGCTTCAAGGTAAGACGCATCAGAGTTGGTTTCGTCGCCGAGGTTTCTGTAGCCCAAACCATTGGTGTAACCTAACGTGGTGTAAGGGGTACCGTCTGATGCCGTTGCCGCTTCCTCTGAGCCTACATTTACCACTTTACCTAAGATGGGGTTACCACGTTTAGGGTATCCGGCTATGGTAAACACGTGGCCGTGGTCGGCGGTCACGATAATCAAGGTGTCGGCGTCATCAGTCAGTTCGTCGGCTTTGGCAACAGCTTCAGCAAAGGCCATGGTATCGTGCAGTGCACCATAGGCGTTACCCGCATGGTGAGCGTGATCTATGCGACCAGACTCAACCATAAGGAAGAACCCTTCGTCGTTGTTATCCAGAATGTTGATGGCGGTTTCGGTCATTTCTGCAATAGAAGGTTCACCCGCGATGTCGTTACCGCGATCAGCTTCATATTGCATGTGCGACTCGTTGAATAAACCAAATAAGCGTTCAGTGGTTTCAGTATCAACACCGTCGAAACCAGTTTGATCGTAAACATATACACCATTGGTGTACATAGTTTGCCATTCAGTGACAAGGTTACGACCATCGGTTCTATCACCTTCGGTAGAGCTTGCCGCATCAGGGCTGTTAGCCGACGCATCATTTGGCAAGAAATGTCGACGTCCGCCACCCATAACAACTTCAATGCCGTCTACGTCTAGCCCTGTATAATTGGCCTCAAGATTGGCTTCGAAATTAACCAGTTGGTCGGCAATGTCATCACAGCCCGCTGTGACGGCATCCTCTGGCATATCAGAAATGTCTTCCCAGTTTCTGTCCGCTGATTTTGCATAGGTTGCCGCTGGCGTTGCGTGGGTAATGCGAGCCGTAGAAACAATACCTGTAGACTTACCTGCAATTTCTGCTAACTCTAACGCAGTAACCAATTCGTTTCCGCTTACGGTTGCGCAGTCACCACGCTCAATGTCTTCATCTACACCAATGACACCCACATCGGTTTTAATACCGCTCATCATGGCTGTCATAGTACCGGCTGAATCAGGGGTTTGTGCATCTACGTTGTAGGTTTTTGATAAGCCAGAGAAGGGGAATTTATCAAAACTTAATTGGTACTCTTCACCGTCTAGGCCGTTCATCTGACCTTCTAAAATACGTGCGGCAGTAACGGTAGAAATACCCATGCCGTCACCCACAAAAAGAATCACATTCTTCGCAGTTCCACGAAGGCTTTCCGCAAGCGCTTGAACGTCGTCAGTGGCCACGGCCTGTACGCTCACATTGTTCACGCTGGTGGTACTCACCGTACTGGTGCCGGTGGCTTGCATCCATACCTGCTTGTTATTTTCTACTTCTGCCTGCGCACTAACAAACCAATCGTTGTTTAGGCTCGTCAGTAACTCGCCGGTGGCAACTTGTGACACGCCCGGCGCGCACACGTAGTTAGTATCGGTAATTTCATCATCACCTAAAACTCCATCGCCATTGGTGTCTAAGCCTGAGTCAAAACGTACACCGCTATTGGGGCAGTTTTCGTTGCCCACCTCTAAACTGGTTTGCACCGTTAAACTGTTAGCACCGTTTGAGCCGTCTTGCCCATCACTGCCATCTGCACCGTCGTTGCCATCAGAGCCGTCTGCACCATCTGAGCCGTCTGCGCCATCAACACCGTTTACACCATCGACACCGTCAGAGCCATCGTCGCCTTCCAAAAAACAGCCTGATAGGCCAGCTACGGCAATTGCAATAATACTTAATTTAAAAAGATTCATTGTTCTTCTCCACTTATTCGTTGATCAGGCCAAGGGCTTGGTTAATGAGGTGGAAAACAACGTTTTGTTCTACCACGCCTTGCGCGAGTTGGCTGCCTGGCCCAGTTGCGTGAAGTGCGATATCTTCACCAGAATGGGTTTCAGAAGACAAAGGGATCAGCGCTTCTTGGTGATACCCTGCTGTGGTGGTATCAACATCGGTTAAATCAACACGACCTGCGGCAATATCCAATCCGTAAGCCACATCTGAATCTGTTTCGTCTCCCAGGTTTTGGAAGCCTCTACCGTTGGTGTAACCTAGTGTTGTATAGGGTGTGCCATCAGACGCTGTTGCGGGCTCTTCTGCGCCTACATTAACCACTTTTCCTAGTATTGGGTTACCGCGCTTAGGGTAGCCTGCAATGGTAAATACGTGACCGTGGTCGGCAGTCACTAAGATAAGTGTTTCTGAAGGGTCGGTATTTTCTACCGCTGCGGTAACCGCCGCTTCGAACGCAAGGGTGTCTGTCAGTGCGCCCGCCGCATTGCCAGCATGGTGAGCATGATCAATTCGACCGGACTCAACCATGAGGAAAAAACCTTTTTCGTTGTTATCAAGAATATTGATAGCGGTTTCGGTCATTTCTGCAATGGAAGGCTCGCCGGCAATATCGTTCGCTCTGTCGGCTTCGTATTGCATGTGCGACTCGTTAAACAAGCCAAACAGGCGCTCGGTATTCTCGGTGTCAATCGCATCAAAACCAGTTTCATCGTAAACGTATACGCCATTGCTGTAGGTGTCTTGCCATTCAGTGACAAGGTTTCTACCGTCGCTACGATCACCCTCTACATCGCTTGAAGCATCCGGGCTGTTGGCTGAAGCGTCATTGGGTAAAAAGTGGCGTCTGCCTCCACCCATGGCTACTTCGATGCCATCAATATCAACACCGGTGTAGCGTGCTTCAACAAAACTTTCGAAGTTAACAAGTTGGTCGGCAATATCCACACAACCTTCAGTCACGGCGTCTTCAGGCATATCTGAAATATCTTCCCAGTTTCTGTCTGCTGATTTTGCATAGGTTGCCGCTGGGGTGGCGTGGGTAATACGTGCCGTTGATACGATACCTGTAGAAAGGCCACGAATTTCCGCTAATTCTAGTGCGGTGATAACTTCGTTCCCCGCAACAGTTGCGCATTCTCCGCGCTCAATGTCTTCATCTACACCGATAACACCTACATCGGTTTTAAGGCCTGACATCATGGCCGTCATGGTACCCGCTGAATCAGGGGTTTGTGCATCCACGTTATAGGTTTTAACGAGTGCAGTATGAGGAAAAGTTTCAAAAGAGAGATAGCCTTCCTCACCCATATTTCCTTCAAGTTGCCCTTTGTGTATACGTGCAGAGGTAAGGGTAGATACACCCATTCCATCGCCAACGAAAAGAATCACATTCTTTGCTTTAAACTGGTTGTTAGTCGCTAGCTTTTCTAATAGTTGTGCTTGCGCGTCTGTATACCATGCGCTGTCTGTTTGATTCGCAGGCAGCACGTCGGCGTGCAAACCAGACGATACCGCAAGTGCTATTGCACCCAGTGTCGCTTTCCAAGTACGAGTCATCGTTTTTTCCTACTTATTATTAAGTTGGTAGAAGGTTTCTGTTAATTTTTCTAAGGCATAACAAGCCATTGATAATGATAATTATTATCAATAATTTGGCTCTTTCTTTACAATAGGGAGGGAAAGTGACGATTATTTGACAGTTATATTAACGCAAATTCATCTTTGGAATACGCGGAAAACATCTTATTCGGATAGCGGCTATACAAAAAAAATAATGCTTATACATCATCAAGTTGAATCAGAGGTGAATGGCGAAATTTACATTTGTGAAATTTTAGTGACAATGCAAAAAAAGCCTAAGTATAGGAATTTATTAGTTAAATTTGTTATGTTGTAACATAACTTCTTTGGGGGATACCTTCAAGATACTGCCTTGGTCATACCAATCACCCAATACGATCCTGGTGGCTGGTTTTCCATTTACCGTGAGTGAATGAATGTTCGGGCGGTGCGTATGCCCGTGAATGAGTCTTTGCACACCATGACGCTGCATGGCCTTTTCAACCTCTAGGGGAGTGACGTCCATAATTTCAGGCTTAAGACCTTTTTGTTTCTCCTTGCTTTCTTTTCGGCCATTTTCAGCGACTCTACGTCGGTACCAAAGCGGTAGCGCCAGCATCAGCCTTGGCCACCACCAACCGCGGGATTTCTTTCTGAATTTTTGATAGGCCACGTCGCGTGTGCACAACTCATCTCCGTGGGTCAAAAGCGTTGGGGTGCCGTAGAGATCGACCACTGTCTGCTCTTTAAGTAGCGACATGCCGGCTTTCTTCAACCAAGCCTCGCGAATAGCAAAGTCACGGTTTCCGTGCATGAAATAAACAGGGCAGTGCTGGCTTACTTCGTTGAAGGCGGCAGCAATGGCGGTATTGAAGGGGGTAATATCATCATCGCCAATCCATACCTCAAATAAATCCCCTAGCACATAAAGGGCGTCTGCTTGCTTAGCGTCACGAGACAGAAATTCGAGTAAACACGCTGTGATATCGGGGCGGTCGGCACTAAGGTGCAAATCGGCAATAAAGTAAGTCAATGACATATAACACTGCTGGGATAGAAGTTGGCTGCTTTAAAGTAAAGCAGCCAAGAAAGAAAATTAAGCGATGATGGCTTTTTCGATGATAACGGGTTCAACAGGTACGTCTTGGTGATAGCCGTGTGAACCGGTTTTTACACTTTTAATTTTTTCAACGACGTCCATGCCTTCGGTAACTTTACCGAACGCACAGTATCCCCAACCATTAACACTTTCACTGGTGTGATTGAGAAAATCGTTGTCATTGACGTTAATAAAGAACTGCGCCGTTGCTGAGTGAGGGTCGTTAGTACGCGCCATAGCAATGGTGCCTGTTTCATTTGCCACGCCGTTATTGGCTTCATTTTCGATAGTCGCTTTGGTGTCTTTTTGATCCATATCCGCAGTGAAACCACCGCCTTGAATCATAAAACCTGCGATAACACGGTGGAAAATGGTGTTGTCGTAAAAACCATCTTTTACGTACGACAAAAAGTTTTCCACTGTTTTAGGCGCTTTGTCTTCAAAAAGTTCTAAGGTGATGTCACCAAAATTTGTTTTAAAAGTAACCATATTTGTTTGTCCTGATTAACGATAAAGTCTTAATTAGCACATGGTAACGCAAAACACCTAATTCGGGAAACTGGGATAGATAAAAAGCCTTGCAAAGTCTTACCATTTCAATGCGTACAGTGATAAACTTTGCGGCCAAATTTTACTAAGGAAACGATAATTATGCTGCATTTATACAATACCCGAACCCGAGAAAAAGCGAAGTTTGTTCCGCTTGAAGAAGGGAAAGTGGGCTTGTATGTGTGTGGAATTACCGTTTATGACCTTTCTCATATGGGGCACGCGCGCACGTATTTAAGTTTTGACGTGCTAGTTCGCTATTTGCGCCATTTGGGTTACGACGTGAAGTACGTGCGTAACATTACCGATATCGACGACAAAATTAT
>CETY01031533.1_pt1 | contig 20829 bp, 6 predicted proteins | sample 361551 | NCBI WGS metagenome assembly CETY01 (sample SAMEA2623135, study PRJEB7988) | marine metagenome | biome: marine biome (ENVO:00000447); feature: deep chlorophyll maximum layer (ENVO:xxxxxxxx); material: "saline water (ENVO:00002010), including plankton (ENVO:xxxxxxxx)" | depth 45 m | reverse complement strand
GGTCAAAGTTTTGAAATAGGAGACACAATAACTATATCCGCAAGTGTTTTAGGTAGTTCTTCTTCTCAAGACTTACTCATACGCTTAGATTCAAATGGTGTTATTAAATCAACTGCTTTTTCACAAGATTTTGAAATAAGTGATAGCCAGCAAACTGAGTGTGTGTTGAAAATATTACAATACTCTGGTGTTGTTATAAGAGATCCATCGATAATTCAAGCAGCTTCAAAAGAATTATCTCAAGACAATGCTAACGAAAAAAGATAATAAATTATGGGTTTAATAAAAGAAACTAACGCTCAATACTACACTGGAGAGCAACAGTACTATGGCACTGGTACTGCTCAGCAAATAGTTGCGTGGCCTTTATCAATGACGCCACTTATATTTAATAGTTCTACAACTACAAATAATTTTAAAATATTTAAACAAGATGGTACTACTGAAATACCTTCTTCTGACTATGGTGTAAAATCAGATCCACAAACACAAGTTCAATCAATTATATTGCTTAATGTTGTTATTCCTACTAATCAGATTTTTTATGTTAGATTAAACTCACAATCTGTATGGGATAATTATGGTAGTTATTCTTATATAAGTTTAAAAGATATAGTTAATAACTTTATGGTATCTTATGTTGGTATGGATAAATTAATACCTAGGTGTAGAAAGTCTGATATAATATTTCATGCTAAAAGAGGCTTGCAAGAATTTAGTTATGACACTTTAAAAAGTGTTAATCAACAAGAGTTAACTATACCTAATAGCTTGTCTTTACCTTTACCTCAAGATTATGTTAATTACGTGCAACTTTCTTGGGTTGATGGTTTTGGTGTAAAACATCCTATATATCCAACTAGACTGACAAGTAATCCAACACAACCATTGATACAAGATGAAAGCGGTGAGCCAGCACAAGATAGTTATGGAGAAAATTTAGAGTCTGCTCAGTCCATTACAAACGAAAGATGGAAAAATGTAAATACAGAAGACATAACAGGTGAAATAAGTATGCAAAGTTATAATGCTAATGTGTATAATTGGACTTGGTGGGATGCTGCTTGGGGACAGAGATATGGATTATTACCTGAAGATACTAATATTAATGGTTGGTTTACTATAGACGAGAGAGAGGGTAAGTTTAGTTTTTCAAGTGACTTAGTAAATCAGTTAATTATAATAGAATATATATCTGATGGACTAGCTTATGATATGGACAGTAGAGTTCCTAAAATGGCTGAAGATGCTTTATATACTCACATAGCTTATTCTATGCTAGCAACTAGAGCTAATATACCTGAGTATATCATAAACAGGTATAAGAAAGATAGAAGAGCTAAGTTAAGAAATGCTAAAATAAGATTAAGTAATTTAAAATCTACTCAGTTCACTCAGGTTATGAGAGGAAAATCAAAATGGATTAAACATTAACTATGGCTGATATTAAAAATACTTTTTTAAAATCTAAAATGAACAAAGATCTAGATGCTAGACTTGTTCCAAATGGAGAATACAGAGATGCTCAGAATATTAATATAAATAAGTCCGAAGGGCCAGATGTTGGAGCTATAGAAAACATAATTGGTAATTCTTTAGTAACTAATTTTGGTTTACTTGGCTCTGGAATATCTGTTATAGGAAGTTTTTTTGATAATATAAACGAAAGAATATATGCTTTTATAACTAATTATACAGATAGTTCTGTAGATTCATTAGCTAATAATTGTGCATCTTATCCTAGCTGGACCACTAACTCTCCTGCACAAGGTGTTGTTTGTTCTGTTGTGTGTTATGACATGCCTACTTCTAGTTTTAAGTTTTTAGTATTTGGAAGTTGGCTTAACTTTTCTTTAACACACCCTATGCTAGGTGTAAACCTTATAGAGAATCAACTTTTTTGGACTGACGATAGGAATCAACCTAGAAAATTAAACGTAGATAAGGCTTTGGCAAACCCTTACGAACTTACTTATAATGGATATCCTAATGCTGCTCAACCTTTTTATCAAAATGAAGATCAAGTTTCTGTAGCTAAGTATTATCCTTACAAACCAATAGAATTAGTAATAAAAGGAGCTATAACTAAACTCACACCTATATCAGCTGGAAATGTAACCGTAGGTAGTGTACGTAATATAACTAGCGGTGGTGGTGTTGATGGCCAGATTATGTTTACAAGTGTAACTGGTTCAGCAATAATAATAAATCCAGGTAAAGATTATAGTGGTCAATTTACTGAAACATTTCCAGGAGGTGGATCAATGTTAATAAACGCTGATGGAATAGGTACAATGAAAGATAGAGTAAGTTTAGATTTACCTACTAATTCAGTTGCTGACTATGATGGATCAGCCGGTTCAAGTTATGGCCCAACTTCAGGTGCTGTTCCTGTTGATAGTAATTCTACTATCCCACTCAATAGTTCGTTTGACGGCTGCGCTATTAGAGTTATAGATTCTGGATCTGGAGCTTCAGATGTTCCTGAAGGAACTTTAGCTTTTAATGTTACTGCAACTAGTTTTAAAGTTACAAAGACATGTATTTTTGCTGCGGACTCTAAAATAGTTCTTGGAGCAAACCCTGATTATGATGCTAACTACCAAGGTGATGAAGATGTTTTAAAGGAAGACTTTGTTAAGTTTGCCTACAGGATAAAGTTTACAGACAACGAATACTCTTTAATATCCCCATTTACTCAACCTTGTTTTATACCTAAACAAAACGGTTACTTTGTTGGCGATGACTTTATTAAAACTTATGAAAGTACTTTAGTTAGTCAAATGGAGAATTTAGTTAATTCTATAGAATTTTTAATACCTGGCCCAGATAGAGTTAACGGCACAGCAATGAAATGGGGCGAGTCGTTAAGCGCTATGCATGTTGATTCAATAGAATTACTATGGAAAAATGCTTCTGGAACTAACATTAGAATATTAGATACTATACCATCTATAAACTTATCAAGTAAGTTTTTAACCGATGATAACTACACATACAAGTACGTAGCTAAAAAACCTATTAAAAGTTTACCTGAGTTTGAAACTACTAGAACTTCTGACAAAGTTCCTATAAGAGCTAAGGCTCAAGAAAGTGTTGGTAACAGAATAGTCTATGGAAATTATGTAGCTAGAAAAGGTAGACCTGAATACTTGGACTACAGTATTCAAATAGGAGATAAATTTGAAGGACCACAAAGCAGTGCTATAGAGATAAACACAGACTCTAACTTAAAACAAGCATATCCTCAAAGTTCAGTTAAACAAAACAGAACTTATCAAGTTGGTATAGTATTAGTAGATAGATACGGTAGACAATCCGATGTAATACTTTCTGAAAACGATTTAATAAGTAATGAGACTGGGTATAGAGGTTCTACATATTTTCATTATTATAGAAATTCTGGAGAACCTTTAAGACCAACAGTTGATGATATATGGTGTGGTGACTCAATAAAAGTATTATTTGAAGATCCAGTTCCAGAGGCATATAGTGTTAGTGGTTATGCTGGCTTATATCAGACTAATCAAAGTAATCCAACAGGTTGGTATACTTATAAAGTTGTTGTTAAACAACCTAAGTCAGATTACTATAATGCTTATTTACCTGGTATTTTAAATAACTTCGCTCAAAGAGATGCCACTGGTTGGTCTGGAGTCGATTTCCCTACTGTTACTTCTACTAAAGTTGCTAATATTGTTTTGATAGGTGATAATATAAATAAAATACCTAGAGAATTACAAGATGTTGGACCGGAACAAAGGGAGTTTGCCGCTGATGTAGATGTTTACGGTAGGGTTGACAGCTCTGATTATGGTACTTCTACACAATATTACCCTAATACATTATCTGATACCGTTAGTTTGATAGGTACTTATACAGATCTAAACTACAATAGAACAAACCCAGGCGTTGATGGAGGAGATGATGCAGGTGATGACTGGATAACTTTTACTGAAAAAGAGGGTAACACACAAGCCAATCAAAGTGCAAATGGTGTTATCGCTTATAGTCCATTTTTTAATGTACCAGGAAATACTTGTGATGTTGATACTTCAACTACTGATTACGAAGCAGCAGTACCTTTTGAAACAGTAAATTCTACTTTAATAGCTAAGATAAATACTAGTAAAAAATTGGGTATAGTAGGTGGTGTTGGCCAAACTGGAAGTGTAAACCCTTGGAATCCTAACTCCGGAACTACAGGTTCTGCAACCGCAAATATACTTTGGTATGCTAGACCTCCTTTAAGCATATTGGAAATTAAACCTATGTCTTCTGATTTAGATATATACTATGAGTCAAGCACTGGTGGTAAAATAGCTGAGCTAAACCAAGGTATAACAGTCGGAGATACTTGGACACCTAGAGACTTAGAACCTATTAACTTTTCATACAGTGAAAGTCAAGCTCCATCTGAGTTTGTTTCAGATGCTTTTTATCCACTAGGAGCAGGTGGTATTCAATTAAACAGCGCGACTACTACTCTAGAGTTAACTATGATAAAAGATGGTAATGGTACAGTTTTAGTAGATTCTAGTGGAAGCCCTATACCTTTTGAAGTACAAAAACTACCGTCGAATCAGTTTCAATTAAAAACAAAAGCTGATCAATATGTAGCTTTTGTTAGTAACTCTCCTATTGTAAACGTTTATACTTTTACTTTTCTAGCTGGAAATGTAGATCCAAACACAGGAGCTAATGTAGTTAATGTATTCACACTACCAATTGCTCCTACACAATTTGCATTATCAAACGATGGAGTTGGCTGGGAAGATAATGGAGGAAATTTAGGTAATGGAACAGCAGCACCTAGTAGCGGCAGCGTATACTATGGTAACAGTGCAAAGTACAATAACGATAGTAAAGGCGGTTTTAGCTGGCCATGGGGCCCTTGGTTAAATGACGTAGGATCTGTTAACACAGACATGCCTTACAACCCTAATAAAGATTCTAACTTTTTTGGTGTAAACAATGGAGATGAATTAAATGTGTCAGGAGATAGAGCTGTATATGCTGGCTCCTACCAAGATCCTATAAAAGCAAATCCATCACTTACGTTGGGTATGCAGAACGATTGGCTTCCTATAGTTGCTCTTAATGGTTTTAATGGAAGTTTTGGAACTGGTGTAGGTCAACAAGCAGGTGTTGTTGGACCTTTGATGAAACAAGAGATAGTTTGGAATATTGAAAATTTAGAGTTTTGGTGGACAGGTAGAATCGATAGCACTGGTTTATCCTCACCGACTTGGCAATCTTTTGCAACGCCATTTGAGCAAGGTTCTGCAGCTACAACACCTACAGAGTTAAGTCAATTAACATATAAAGGTGGGAACAAAAATAGTAGAATAATAGAAATTTCTGATGCTGGTGATGGCCAAAGCGGTGGTGGTACAAACAATACAAGTCCTTACCTTACAGGTTTGTCTTCAACGCAAAATCAAGTATTTTATGTAGGTGTTCCTGTTCCTACAACTGGAAACAAATTTAGAAACTTGATCAGATTAGCTGATTTTGGAACCCAAGGTCTTGGGCCTATAAATCAATTGAGCGGTCAATTTGATGTAAATGGTAATCAACTATACACAGTTAAGCAAGCTTATGGTGGAGCAGCTGAAACTCTAGTTCATAAACTAAGAGGATTAGCTCATTGGTTTAGTGATTTAAACAATGTTTATTCAGCGTATCCATCTCCTCAGTTTAGCTCATCAGGCCAACCAAACTTCCCAACTGGATCGGGCAGTGATCCTATGTTTGGTTTTAAATATAGAGCTTATCCACAAGGTAGTACAACACTTCAACACGTGTTTCCTCAAATGGAGAATAATATTAGTGACACTTTTGGTCCTTATAATTATCGCAGTTTTTTATATTATTCAACTTCTAATTATTTTCCAGCCGTGAAAGATGGAGGTAATTATGGAACCACTGCTACACAGCGAGCATCTTTAGGTAACTATACTCAAGGTCAGTCACCTGCTGAACCACCTCAACCTTCATCAGGAAGTGCTTCAAGTGATGATACAAAAAACCATACATTATATCGTGTAACATTATCGCTAAAAGATACTAATGGTTTAGCTTACGGAGCTTCTTCTGTTCTGTATGTTCACTTTGTAGTTTCCAACACAGAAAGTGAAATACCTACAAACCAAACTGGAGGTTTTAACCCTATGATAACCTTACCAACGTAATATGTTAAAAAATTAAGTAATAGTAATATGGGAGCAGTAGTAGAAGTTGCGTATTTTAATACGTATTTATTAAGAAACGTAAACCAAGGTCAAGTAGAAGATGATAGTTCTGGAAACCCAACACCGGTTGCACCAGAGGATCCTGATACTGGTTACAAACTAGGAGGTACCTGGCCTTCTGTAAATTACTTTCACTTAGGATATCCAAAGTTTCCTTTTACAGCAGATACCTTAGAAGACAAATATGAATGGTATGTTGAAGAGTCTAGAATAAGAGGTGGTTTTAACAACACATCTGTTGAGTTAGGTCCAAGAGCTTACGTAACAGAGCAAAATGATGGCGAAGATGTTTTTAGTACTGGACTAATTTACTCTGGAGTTTTTAATTCTAGAACAAGTGTAAATAATACAAATGTTTTTTCTGTAGCTGATGATATAACTAAATCATTAGATCCTAGAAGTGGGCCATTACAATTCATGCATGCTAGAGATACCGATCTTACCGTGTTTCAACAAGCTAAGGTTAATAAAGTTTTAATAGACAAAGATGCATTATATACTCAAGAAGGTACACCTTTGGTTGCGGCTGCTCAAGCTGTGATAGGAACAGTAGTACCTTACGAAGGAGATTATGGTATATCAAATCAACCTGAGTCTTTTGACTACTATGGTTTTAGAAGATATTTTACAGATGTAGATAGAGGAGCAGTTATGAGGTTGTCAAGAGATGGTCTTACTGAAATATCTCAATACGGCATGTCTGATTATTTTAGAGATAATTTATCTGAAATTAATAACAATTTTAAAATTTGGCAAAGTTCAAATGTAACTATAACAGGCGCTGGTACTTTTACAGTCACTGTGGCTAGTGTTGATAACTTGCAAATAGGTATGAGAGTTCAGCTTTTTCCTACTAATCAAGTTACTTTCATAACAAGCATAGATCCAAGCAGTAACAAGGTAACTGTAATAGATGAAGTATTAGATCTAGGTACTGGTAAAAAATCTTTGTTTGCTAGAAAAAACGTTAAAGATAAATTAGTAGGAGCTTGGGATTCTCACTCTAAAAATTATGTATTATCTATACAAATAGCGGATACAAGTCCTACCTCTGAAGAAAATAAATCTACATTAAACTTTGATGATGGAATAAACGGTTGGGTTAGTTTTCAAACTTTTATACCTGACAGTATGAGGAGTTTAAAAAACATGTTTTACTCTTTTAAAGACAGTGGACTATGGAAACATTATCAAAACCCACAAAGAAATAGTTTTTATGGTGTTAGTAATGACTCTTACGTTGAGTTTATTTTTAATCAAAGACCATCTGTAACTAAAAACTTTTCCACCGTAAGTTACGAAGGTTATAACGGTTGGGAAGTAGAAAGCTTTACATCTAGTGAAACAGGTATAGAGGGAGGAACTTTCAACTCAGATACAGCGAATAGTGTTAGTAGTTACGACGAAGGTTCTTACGTGGATTCTGTTACTGGTTACACTTTAAGAGCTGGATTCGACAGAAAAGAAAATTTATATGTAGCAAACTTAATAAGTTCAACTCCTTCTAGACCTGGAGAAATTATATTTGGAAATCAAATATCAGGAATAAAAGGTTATTTTGCTACAGTTAAAGTAAAAACAGATTCAACTACAGACCCAGGTGGACATAAAGAATTGTTTTCTGTAGGAACAAGATACGCTCAATCATCTTAAAATAAATAATTATGCCAGGACCCTTAGTAGTACCGCTCATTGGAATGGCGGTTTCAGGAATAGCAGGTGGAATACTAGCTGCTAACAAAAACAGTAAAATAAACGGAGCTATCTCAACGATAGAAACAGATATAGCAAACTTAGAAAGAGATAGAACTAAGCCACCAGATTTAGGTGAGTTTATTACTGATACTACTTCTATGATCACCAACCCTTATGCTAATCTAGGAGTAGCCACAAAAGCTATGAAAATACAAGCTGAACAAACAGATGCTGCTTTAGCTAACACTTTAGATACTTTAAGAATAAGTGGTAAAGGTAGTGGTGGCGCAACAGCTTTAGCTATGGCTGCATTGAAAAGTAAACAAGGTATAGCTGCTGATATTGAAAAACAAGAAATGACTAACCAGAAGTTAAGAGCAGATGGTGAGCAAAAGATGAATGAAATGAAGAGGCAAGAAGCTATAAGATTACAATCAGCAGAAATGGATGCAGCTAAATTTCAATATACGGAAGCTAAAGATGAAGAGCTAAGACAGTTAGATAGACAGCAAGGTTTGCTAGAAAGAGAATGGCAACAACAAGCTGCTCTTGAATCTGGAGTTGCTAGTGGTATAGGTGGAATGATGAGCGCTTTCGGTAGCTTAGCTGGAATGGGCGGAGGTAAATAGTTAAATAAATAAATATGTCATATCAAAATCCAAAATCAACAGTAGCTGACTATACAGCGATAGGCAAAGGAATAGCAGACTTTGGTAAAAATTATGCTGCTGGACAAGCTAACCAAGCTAAAGCCGCTGCTGCTGCCGCTAAAAACAAAAACGCTTTATCAGATAAAAAAAGAAAAGCTATTAACAGTGTGTATGCTGACATAAATAGCTCTGATAAATTTAACAATACTATAGTTCAAGCTAATTATAAAAAACTTTTGGATGGCCAGTTAAATATACTAAATCAATTGGAATTTGGTAGTGACGATTGGGATGCTCAGAAAAGAGCTATTGAAAACATAGTTCAAACATCTAAAACAGGTATACAATTAGTTAATCAAGAAATGAACGACTTAGAAGAAGTATACACTTGGGATGCTACATTGAATGGTGGAAATGGAGGATACACACCTAAAAGTGGTAGTATTGGAGGCGGACCTTTAGCAAGTAATGACGCTAATATGGTTTCTCTTATTCAGGATTATTCTAAAGGAGGACCAGCTGTTAATTTCTACGGAGGCAGTACTATAGATGCTAACGGAAAGTTAGTTGTCAATACCAATGTTGGTATGAAGTGGACTGAACAAAATGTTGCTCAAGGAGCTACAGCTAGAACAGCTGACTTAAGCTTTGGTAATTATCAAGATGCAAAATCAAAAGGTTATGATATAATAGGTAGAACAGACCCTGAAGCGTTTAATACTAAACTAAACGGTTATGGTGATATATATTTTGGTGACAGTTATAAGAATAACTATACTGAAGATGTTATAACTAAACTACAAATTAATAAAGGTCAATATACAGAAGAGGTTATAAAAAGCTATGACGAAGCTGAGGTAGCAGCAGAAGCTTTATATAGACAAAACATATCTAAAGTTCCATTAAATTTTGATCAAAGTGATTGGCAGTTAGTTGGAGGAGATCCTAATAGAGTAATAGACCCACTTAATGTTACTGATAGATCAGAATATGAAGACTTACTTTGGAAAAAGTTAGAAGCTGAAAAAGGTATATCAACAACATCTGAAATAAATGTACAAAAATTAAAAAAATCAGAAGCAAACGCTGTTAAGATAAATAACTTAAGAGGAGTAGGTATAGGTGGTTTTGATTCTTCTTGGGGAACAGAAATATTTAAAGATTTTGATGCTAGAAATTTAGACCCTAGTACTGGAAGACCGTGGGCTTCTACTGTTCCAGCTGCTGATAGAGTAGGTTTAACACAGAGAAAAAATATTACACCAAAAGTATTAAAAGTAATATCTAAGGATGTTGAAAATAAGATAGCTGCTGGACCGTCGGGTGTTACTGACCTAGCTAAATTAATGAGTTCAATGAGTCCTCAGAAAGATAAATATAAATCAGGAGCTCAAGCGCAGTCAGATATAGTTAATAGATACTCCGCTGATTATTCTTCTAAACATGGTGGAGCAACTGGAACAGCTGCTGAGATATTAAGGTTTGCAGCTGGTAGAGACGCTGTAGAACCAGACCCGAATTTAGGTATATATTATGGAGCAGATCAAATAGTGCCTGGAGGTTTATTTAACTTAGCAGGCAACTCAGCTAAAAAAATAAACATAGATAATGCTGCTCAAATATATAGAAGATTATTAGAAGAAACTAAAACATCAGGCTTGATAAGCGGTTCAGATATGAATTATATTATTAATGAAACACCTGTGAAAACAAGAAATTTACCTACAGTAGGAACTGTAAGAACAAGATCAACAAAATAAATTAAGATAATTATGGCAAAGTCTTATTCATATAACGGAAATGATGTTTCCGAAACTGAAGTATTAGAAGCTGCGGCTGGATTTAATATGGGCGTAGATGAATATGTTTCTACGTTTAATGTCAACGTAACTGAAACAAAAGATCCTGAAGAAGGAGAAGATAAAAAAGAAAAAGAACAACCTGCGGGAAAGCCGCAAGACACTCAGAAAGAGGATGCAACTGCAGTGTCAGAGAGTTCGGCATCCACCTCGGAAGAGTCTTCATCGGAGCCAGGTGGCGAAGATGACTGGTATACTAAAGCCAAGAAAAAAGAATCCGAATGGTCTAACGACCCTACTTTAGCTTCTGATGAAGAATTTGGTAAATTACAAAACAATATAGCTGCTTACGAAAAAGCTAAACAGGAAGGAAAAGAATCTATAACTATAGACGGCGAAGTTATTAGCTTGATAGAGATAGAGCCTGAAGAAATTGCTTTAGAAACTTCAACACCAGAAACAAACATTACTACAGAAGAAGTATTAGACGATGGAACTGTTATACAGAAAACAGAAGTTGGTGATGATCAATTAAATATATCTGTAAAAGAAGAAGATGCTAGTTTTGAAAAACCTTCAGTATATAAGAGTGATAACGAAGAAAATCTAGTTGAAAAATTAAAGAATGGTGAAAGAATATCACCTCAGTTAGTTGATGAATTTTACAAAGACACGGAAGAAGATTCTATACCAAGCTTAGTACGAGTAGGTACAAAGGTTCCTGATGCAGAAAAAAATCCATTAGGATATGAAATTTATGTTGCGCAAACTGATCCTGAAATACGTAGAGCTTTAGCTATTGAAAAAAATGAAGGAGCTGAAGAAGTCTCTATGCAGCGTGTGGCTTCTTATGCTGGTATGAATAGGCTAGAATATATAGCTATGCCAGACGGTAAACTTGGAGACCGCTACTTAACAACTACGTGGGGACCAACAGGTTCTAATCAAGGCTTAGACTTTACTATAACTTCTCAAGGTGACTTTATGACTGAGCTAGGTGTGAAGCAAGTTAACTACTTTACAGGACCTAATGCAGATCAAAGACAACAGGTTTATGATAAATATCTTTTAAAAGACAAACTATCTATTAACGAAAAATCTTTATTATTTTTACCACCTGATTTAAGAGAAAATGCTAATGAGTTAAGAATAGTTTACAATAAGATGGATGATCTTAGAGATCCTATAAGCTTATATTTAAACTCTGGAGAAGGAGACATTGAAGATATTGTTGATCAGTTAGAAAAACTTGAAAGAGAAGCTGAAAAAATTATAAAGGAAAATAAAAAAATAACACGTTCTGGATCTAAGCTTTATGATTATACTACAGGTGAATTCGTAAAAGAAGAAGAAGCAAATCAAGGTTTAGCAGAACAAACCAATGCTGGTACAGAAAAATACCAATATACATCTTACCAAAAACTTGAAGATCTTAGATATCAAAAAGCTATGGAGCTAATTTATTTAGCTGGAAAAGCTTATGATGATTTAGAATCTATTTTTACTGGTGAAACTACAGATGGTTTGGGTGGAACCAGCTTTATGTCGAGTGGTGGTGCTAATACTCAATACTTGTATAACGCTGTTACTGGAGGACAAGAAGCTTTAGATATGGGCGCTCAAGCTGTTAGTTTTTTATCAGGAAAAGATATAAGAACTTATACTTTTAAACAATTTTACGAGGAGTTTAAAGCTCTACAAGGTGAAGGTGTAGACTTAGATCGTGATCAAGCAGGCTTTTTATATGATCAATTCATGCTTCAACAGATAGCTTTTAAGAAAAGTATATTTGGAGGTATGACTACTATACCTGAAACAACTTTAAACGCTAGTAGATACAACAGCGCTTTAATGGAATTTGTTTACATTAACAGAGCTTTAGAATTAAATGTAGATGAAGTTGACACACCTAGAGACGAATACTTATCACTAGTTTTAGATGGATATATGAAAACCGTTGGGTCTTCTAAATTTTATAACGCTAGAGAGATGAAGCAAACCGCTGCTAACATACAGCAGCAAGTTATAGGTGGCACAGATGAGTATTGGCAAGGTGTTTATAATGATATACAAGGCTTACAAGATGATGGTGATAAAACTTGGACTAGAAGTTTTGAAGATATAGCAGAAGGTTTTGTTCCTTTCATGGCTGTTATGATGGAGTTTTATATCGCAGGTGGTTGGATGAAAGCATTCAAAGGCAGTAAGATGTCTCAAAATGCTAAAAACTGGTGGGGCAATTTTAAGAATAGCACAAACTTTGGCAAGTGGAATGGTTATAAATATTATAATAATTACTTAAATCCAACTAATAGTAAGTTAGGTAGAGTGTTAAACAGATATGGCTCTGCTATATTTGAAGAGTACATGGTGATTCAAGGTGTTAACTTACTAAACAAAGTGACAGGACAAGAAGATATTCACGGATCTTTTGCTGTAGGCGCTGGTATAGCTAGAACTTTAATGGGTGACTTTTCTAAATGGTTAGCTAGCAGGAGCTCAGAGACTTATAATAAAATAATTGACGTCTATAAGAACAATAAAACAATAGGTGATATAATGAAAGGCGCCGTTGAACCAGGTGTAGGTGTACTAACTATAACTATTGGTGAGACAGGCGTTGCTTTGTTTGAAGGTGACTGGGATAAGTTAGAGCACATATGGAATTTTGACAAAGCTTTTGAGTTGTATATGACTTTATACTTCGCTAAAATAGCTAGACCTGATAGACTTACAGAGATAAACAAGTCTATGGAAGCTGTTTATAATAACATAGGTAAGAAAATAGGTTTAATAAAGTCTGATATTAAAAAAGCTGGTGAAAGTTTCGACTTAAATCCTGAAGATCCGACATTGTCAACTGATCAAGTTCAACAAGCTTATGAAGCTAAAGTAAAGAAATTACAAGAAGAAGGAGCTAGAGAGAAAGAGTTTAAACAAGCTGAATTAGATAAGATGCATTTAGATATGCATTTAAATTATAAGTTCTTAGAAGCTCAATTTAAACAAGACAATGCTAACGCTGAGAAAACTTTAAAGGATGTAGATAACTTAGCTAGAGATATAGTAGCTGGCGAAGAGTTTACTAATTACAGAAACATCGAAAAACTTTTAAAGTTTACTAACAATGAAAAAAGCTTTGAGTTACTTGTTCAAAAAATTAAAGAGAAAAAGCCGCAAGCTAGTAAGCAGGATATATTAGATATAAAAGTCAAGTTAAGAGATTTAGCTGGAGACGCTAATAAAATTAATGAAGAACTAACTCTTCAAAATTACAGTGAAAAAGAAAAAGCTAAGGTTTTTTCTTTATGGTTAGAAAACCAACAATTAATTGCTCAACAAGCTGAACTAAAAAAAGATGAAGAGTTTAACAACGTTATAAGGAATTTAGACAGAGAAAACTTAAACAATAGAATAAATGAAAATTTAGAAAAGCTTAGAAAAGTTAAAGAACAACACGAGATAAACAAAAAACTAGCAATAGATATTCAATTAAAAAACACAGAAGTATTTGATAAAATATCTAAACAAGATGTAAAAGTTTTAAGTGATAAAGAGTTTCAAGAAAAAGTAAATACACAGGGTTCTAAAGGTATAGTTAAAGGTGTTGTAGATGTTGAAGGTAATTTATATGTTAATAGAGATGTTGCAGAAGCTTTTAAAGCTGAAGGTGTTGTTGGTCATGAATTGTTTCATAAGTTTGAGAAAAGTGATAATTTTAAAAATCTAAGCGACGAACAGGAGTCAAAGATGGTTAAAGACTTTTTAAAAGACTTAACATTTGAAGAGAAAGAAACTATAAGAAACGATGTAGAGACTAGTAAAGACGGTGATAATCCTTTAACGACTGAATGGGTTAACTATTATATTGAAGCTGTTATTGAAGGTAGAATAAAACCTAGATCTAAAAAATATAAAGAAGCTAGAGAAGTTGAATTCCAAGATGTAGACTTAACAAATTCTACAGACTTCAAACAATGGGTTGATAACTTTGCTAAAGACGTAAGAGATAACAATATAAAAAGATATATAAAAGATAGTTTCAAAAGAGCTGAAACTGAAGCAGCTAGTGGAGAATTAAACGTTGATATAGATAATGTTTTTAGTGAGGAAAATCTGCCTGTTAATAAAAGGATTGATAAGATATTTAAAGACAACGAGGATATATGGTTAGAAACCATGTACAAGAAAAACGACGAGACAACTGAGAATAGAAGAAAGTACAATGAAATATTTACTGACTTGTATATGTTGTACGATGACTTAGTAAACACATGGGCTGACAAAGCTGAGTACGCTACTAAAGGTAATTTTGATAGAGAAAACTTTATAGCAGAAGTTAAGAGTGAGGATTTTATAGATGCTATAACAAGCTTTGATCCTAGACAAAACAATAGTTTAAATGGTTGGATGAACTATGTTTTAAATCTTAGAAAGAATAAATTATTTACAGATAACGTTAAAAACTTTAATGAAGTATCTACAGATTCTGAAGAAGCTAAAGAGTTAAAATCAGATGAAGTAGTTGAAGAAGTGGTAGATAAAGACACGCCGTCGTTTAGATCTCAGCTCGATGAAGTAATGTTTCCAACTTTCTCCAAAGGTGAAACTTTCTTTTCAATAGACTCTGACATGTTAATGGAGACTGGTGATATACCTTCTAAAACTATAAATGAAATAACTAAGTGGGCTAATAGAGGTAGCGGTCCTAAGTTTTTATTTTTAGGTGGACCACCTGCTTCAGGTAAGTCAACAGCTGTAAAAATTCTAAAAGAAAACATAGACAAGTTAGATAACTTTGAAATAATAAACTCTGACACTTACGTAGAGCAAGCTAAGAAGAAAGCTGGTTTACCTGAATTTGAAGGAAATTATAATGCAGAGCAAAGAAAAGCTAGAGCTAAGATAACAGCTGACGCTCAAAAATATTTAAAAGAAAAATTAGAAAAAGCTATAAACCAAGGTAAAAATATTATTCTTGACGGAACTTCTACTTCTTCTAATGCTGTTAAGCAAAAGATAAATCAAATCTTAGAATCTGAGAATTATGATACGCCTGATATCGCTATGCTTGAAGTAGCTGGTGATTTAGAAGGAGCTGTGCAGAGAAACGAATATAGAGAAGAAAGATCTTTACCTACTGGTATAGTTATTAGAACTGCTTTAGATTACGAAAAAAATAAAGAACAAAGAGAAGAATTGTTTAAACCTTATGATTTTTCTAAACGTGTTATAACTAGTTCAGCTAAATATATGTCACGTAATCAGGACATGGAATTAAAAATAGACTCTGATAAAATTAGAGATCCTGAGTATGATAAAGCTATAGAAGAGTTAGGTAACCCATACTACAGTGAGATATTAAAAGACTTAGAAAAAGGAGAAGACTACGAGAAAAATTTATTAAAACTAAAGCCTTTAATAGACAAGATAGATCCATATATATTAAGAAAGTATAATATAGATGTTTACTATGAGCCAGTGATGACGGAAGGTGGTGGTAGCCAAAAGAAAGTTAATAACCAGTTACAATGGAAGGAAAAAAAACCTACTAGTAAAGAGTACATGGATTATTGGTTAGGTGTTGGTAAAACAAAAAATACTAAGGGTAACAGAAAACAAATGTTAGCTAAGATAATTGGCGCACAAGTAGGTTTAGATGGTATAGTTAAAGCAGTAGATATAGCTATACAAAATAACGGTAGAGTTCCTGTATATAATAATAAGGGAGAGAAGACTGGGGAAGTTGATATACTTTCTAGTAAAACAGCTGAAGAAAAAATTGATATACTTGAAGATGCTATGTTGGCTAACGCTGCTAACAAATTTAGAAGAGATCAAGGTCAGCAGTTCAGTGAAGTTAGCTTTAATAAAATAAAGAAAATATTAAAGGAAGCAGAAGGCGATTTAGAGTCTAAGATTAGAGCTTTAGAACAAGTTAGACAACAGTTTCCAGACATAATCAATGAAGCAACTTATGAAAAGTTTTTAAATGATTATTCTGCTTTGCTTGGTAGCTTTGATTACATATCTAAAGGTAGTGCAACAGATGAAGAGCTTAATAACCCTATTACTAGAGAGAATAAAAATGTTTTAGAAAGTATAAAAAAGTTTAATGACAAAAAGATCAAGGTTGATGGTCAAGTAATTCAAATAAAACCTACGCCAATAGGAGGTAAGCAAAGCCCTTACTACAAAATGCAAATTGAAGGGGATATATCAGCAGCTAATAGAGTTAAAAGAATAAAGAAAAATGTAGCTTTACTTTATAACGAATTACCCACAGATCTAATAGAATTAATAGAGGCAGAATTAGAATTATCAGCTGGTTTAAATAAACAAAAGCAAGTAGCGATAGATGGTAAGATGCGTAATCCTAGTAAAGGTTATTTAAAAGACTTACCAGGAGAAACTTATTTAGATAAGCTTTTAGAAACAGAAGTAACAGGTAATCCTGATATACCTTTTGATTATAATCCTAACATAATGTCAGGATCTCAAGCATCTGGTAAAATAAAGAAGTTAATTGAAAATTACAACAACAAACTTGTAGCTGATGGAAAGTACGAGAGAGGAGATGTAATGACTTTAGAAGATGCTAAAGAACTTAAAAGAATAATAAGAGAAAAATTTGAAAGTGAAGTTGAAGTTGATGGAGAAATAAAAAAGATAGACTTTGATGAAATAGTAGAAGCAAACAAGAAAGTTGTTGAAACAGTTTTGCAAGCTACACTCAAGCCTATGAAGAAGTTTATAGAAGAAGGAGACATTGACGGGTTACAAAACTATATAGAAGATACTACCAATTGGTTTAGAACTCAAACTAATGTAGGTGATGGTGTTCTTAAAGGAGCTTTTACAGTTACTAGTATAACTAGAGAAATTCCTAAACTAACAGGTGATACGTTTGGTGACTATCATGCTGAGCACTTAATGGCTATGGGTGTTGTTACAGAAAACTGGTTAAAAGCTGTTGAGAAGTATTTAGAAGATAGGAATGTTAATGAGTTCAATGAAGCTATGGCTAACATAGCAAATCAAGCTGTTCAAGGTATAATAACTAGGCAACAACAAAAGAAACAAGATACCGATTCAGAGACAGGTAAGTCAACACAAACAACAGGTGAGATTATAGAAGGAAAAGTAGAGATAGATGCTTTAGATTCTGAAATACAAGCTGACTATTTAGAAAACTCTATAAGCTTATTAGGTGATGTTAATAAACCTGTAAGTGTTATTGGTGGATATAAACTTAATATGCTTGAAGCTACTGAAGCTAACTTAATTAAAGAGCTGAATGAAGTAGAAAATAAATTAAATAAGCTTAATGATATTGATAGTAATTTAGAAAATAAAATAAAAGAATTAAGAAGAGATATAACTGAAGATGGTAAGTTAGATAACAAAAAATCTTTTAATGATTTAAAGAAAACCGTAAATCAATATAGTGAAGCTGCTAAAGAAGGAGATGTAGAAAAGTTTAACGACTACATGAAGGAAAAATTTGGAGACAAATGGGGACCTACAGGTGAAGCAGCAAATAAAGCTGCGCCAACTAAAAAAGGAGTTGGTCCACTCAGGTATAGTGCTATGGATTTTAGAACGCTATTGTTTCAAATAATGCCAGACAAAGGAACAGGTGAGCAAAACCAACAGGCTAAAGATTTCATATTAAATAAACTTGAACAACCATATTGGGACGGTATTGATGCTTCTATATCTGACGGTTTGTACATGGCTGATAAAGTTTCTAGCTTACTTAAATCTTACGAAAACAAACCTGAAGGAGCTAAATTAAACGGTAAAATAGAAGGAACAGAATTTACTGTTGATGACGCTGTGAGAGTTTACCTTTGGAATAAGTCTGGTTATGAAGTGCCAGGCGTTAGTGATGCTGAGCTTAGAAATATGGTTGAATTAGTAGAAGGAAACGAAGCTTTAAATACATTAGCCAATGAATTAGATAACGCAGCAGGAGGTAAGTATTCTGAACCTGGTGACGGTTGGAGTAATGGAACTATTGGATCTGATATAGGAGATTTGTATGCACAGAAACAAAGAGAATTTTATTTAGAAGATTGGGAAAATAATGTTAATGAGATATTAAATCCAGAGACAATGGCTAAGCTTCAAGCTACCATGGGTAAGGAATATGTTGACATGCTTAAGGATGCTATTGATAGAATGAAGAAAGGTAGTAACGTAAGAGATACTGATAAGTTGTCTAAGTTTATACAACGAGCTATTATAAATAGAACAACTGGTGCCACGATGTTTCTTAACACTAGATCGGCTTTAATGCAGATGATATCTTCTATGAACTACATTAATACTAGTTTTAACAACCCTGCTAAAGCAGCTCTTGCCGTAGCTAATCAACCTCAGTATTGGTCTGATGTAGCTAAACTATGGACATCTGATTATTTAGTAGCTAGGCGAGGTAGTCAAAGTATAGATATATCAGAAGGTGAACTTACTACAGCTGCTAGGAATGGAGGATTAGGTGGTATGATAGATTATTTGCTATCTAAAGGTTATACATTTACTAAGCTTGCGGATAGTTTAGCACAAGCTGTTGGTGGAGCAACGTGGTATAGAAACTACGTTAAAGACTTAATGAAGAAAGACCCATCACTAAGTAAAGAAGCTGCGGAAGCTATGGCTGACATTGAGTTTCCTAAAATGTCTAGAAGAACACAGCAGTCAGATGATCCTGCTTTGATATCGTATGATCAAACAAGTTTGTTAGGTAGATCTTTACTTCAGTTTGCTACAACACAGCAACAGTATGTTAGAAGAGCTACTCAAGATTTGCAAGATTTATTAGCTGGTAGAGGAAGTTGGAAGGAAAAAGTAGGAGGTATGCTTAATTATTTAGTAATTCAAAACGCAGCTTATTCAGTGTTGTTTAACGGGTTATGGACAATGGCGGCAGATCCTACTGTAACTGAAGAAGATAAACAAAAGTATTACGATTCTTTAAATTCTATACTAGACGGTATGTTAAGAGGATTTGGAGTGTTAGGATCTGTAATAGCTTCGGGTAAGAACGGAGCTATAGAATATTCAGAACAAGCTAACGCTGATAGACCTAAATACGACAAAGTAAAAGACGTTATTTTAGCAACTGCTCCTTGGATAGGTCAAAAGAATAACTTATTAAACAAAGCCGCTAGAAATTTAGGGTATGCTGATACCAAGGGCTATCAAAAAATGGATAAATCTGAACAAAGGTTTTGGGAGAATCCATATGTTAATGCAGTTGCAGCTACTGGTGAAGCTATTACTAGTATTCCTTTTGAAGAATTGTTAAGAAAGTTTGAAGCTTTTGAATACATGTTAAATGATGCTAACCCTTCTTGGAAAAGAATAGCTGTTGGTTTAGGTTACGAATCTTATCAATTAGATTCAGAAGCTACTAAAGCTGCAAAATCAGATGAAGTAAACCATGATAAAAGAATGAGAAAAAACAATATGATGAAAGGGCCAACTATTGGACCAACTAAAAGAAGCCCTAATAATAAAATGTTTGACAAAATACATTAAGGAACAAAAAAACTGGGCGCCATACCCAAAGTTCCTGTAACCAAAAAGGGAGGCCGCAAGACCTCCCTTTTATTATTTAGCAGCCTTGACAAAGACCTTCACATAGTTCACACATAGTTTAAGTTTTAAAGGTTAAGTAATTTCACAAGCACCACCAGCGCAAGCAAGCTCACCACTAAGATCAGTGTTGTCTTCAGTTTCGATAACATGTTCTAAATTTATATCTTTTAAATGTTGTAACCTATTTATATAGGTTTCTTCATCAATGTCCTCGAAAGGAGCTTGAGTATATGTTCCACCGTCAAATGGTAATACAGATAAACCATTATAGTATTTTCTGTTATTCCACATCCACTCTCCTGCATCTTCCCACTCTTCAGCTTTTAAACTTACCGTAGCAGAAACATTGTGAGTGTTACTACCTTTTCTATGGCCAGGTGCAACCCATTCTGTGGCAACCTTTTTTATACGTTCAAGTAATTGAAAAGGTGATTCAGTTCTAAGTATAGAACCTTCAGGTGCTTTTTGTGGTATGCTAATTACAGCTGTGTCGTGAGGTCTAAAAAATTCATCTTCAACTAGCAATGGGTGATTTTCAACTAAGTATTTATATATACTTTCATTTTTACCAACTCTGATTCTACGGAGATAATAATCATTATGCCATGCATGAATACCAGATGATGTCCCCAGTGCCAGAGATGTCGTCCCTGCAGGCTTTACGGTTGTACATCTAGCTGATGGATTAATTCCAATCACTTTCGCGACTCTTGCGTTTTCTCTTTTTACTATTTGAGCGGCCTTCTTCATGTCGTATCCTAACACCGTTCCCGAGCCTATCCCAGTCATCGACACGCCTATTAAAGCGTCTTTCTCTGTTGTTTC
>CETY01052406.1_pt1 | contig 21007 bp, 18 predicted proteins | sample 361551 | NCBI WGS metagenome assembly CETY01 (sample SAMEA2623135, study PRJEB7988) | marine metagenome | biome: marine biome (ENVO:00000447); feature: deep chlorophyll maximum layer (ENVO:xxxxxxxx); material: "saline water (ENVO:00002010), including plankton (ENVO:xxxxxxxx)" | depth 45 m | reverse complement strand
TTCTCTATGTGGCCGAAATCAATCACAAAACCAGTCTCAGTATCCATTTCACCTTCAACATGAATCTCTAGTTTGAATGCTAATCCGTAAACATTCTTACAAGGGTGTCCGTCTGGAACCTTAGGCAACCTTCTTGCAGACTCGAATCTTATAATCTGTACTAGTTTATGCATTACAATTCGATAACTTCGCCAGCATCAGGCATAATCCATCTTCTTTGCCTGTACTTCTTAAGAATATCTTTTTTCTCTTCTCTGAGTTTTCGATTTAAATGTATCAATGCCATTTTCTTTGGCCTTGCCATATCATCTAATCTTTCCAACTGTTGTAAAGAGCAGTGTGTCTTCGTACCGACAGTTATAGTTTCACCTCTAGGATTCTTCACAGTACCATCACTAGTGTATGCTTCATGCACCAATAAATCAGCATTAGTATATAGTTTTGAGGCCGTAGGTGTAAACATTCCATCTCCAGAATAGCAGAAAACTTTTGTTGGACTTCCAGCCTCTAGTCTTAGTCCTAAGTTCTGAACGGTATGTCTTGTATTTACAACTCTAAGATTCCAATCATCCCACCTGTGAGATCGTTGTAATTCTCTAAATCTTAGTGTAAATGGTAGATTTGCTACCATTCCGTGGTATGCTACTTCCATTAATCTTTCAACATTTCTTTGAGTTCCAACAGGTCCGAATAGGTAGAAAGGTCTGGTTCGACCATCTTCCCACATTCTCATCATAAGAGCAGGTAATCCGAATACGTGATCGGCATGAAAGTGTGAAATAAAGATTCCATCTAGATAATCGGGTCTCTTAGATTGATGCCATACAGCAGGAGGTGCTGTTGCACCACAATCTACCAACATTCTTCTTCCAGCAGCTTCCACTAAGATACATGTATGGGTGTTATTTTCATCGAAAGCTTCTCCAACGCCTAGGAAAGTAACTTTCATTGTTTCACTCCACTTAGGCTGTAGATATTGCTATAGCTTGCATATTGATTTTCTTTCATGTACATTTCGTTTTCCATTATTTCACATCACGTCATTATTACAGCAGTCTGCAAAAATTTATATTTCGCGGACAAAGGGCAAATATATAAAATTAAGTAGTAACCTTTATCAAACACCTAAAAAAATCAGTGCATTCTTCTTCGAAAACCTTCTAAATATTTGTAGACTGACCCATGTTCAGAACCTGATAAAACCATAGATATTGCTACTTTAGCAGCTTCCAATCCATCTAAATCTGAAATTATGCTAACTGTGTGGCCTTGAATGGCAAGATTGCATCCAGTCATATCTTCTATGATGTGACGCGTCTTACCTCCTCTCCCAATCAATCTCCCCCTTATTGTACCTAATCTCTTCTTTGATCTTCCGACGTAGTCTCGAATATCAATGATTTCAAAATAATAATCCATTTCAATTAATTGATATGCAATTTCAGGACTAAATCCTCTTCCAATAGCTTTTGCAGTATTTATTATTTGCAAATTTTTCAAAGCATCTTTTTCATTTCCCTTAATGATTTCAACTAATCCTTCCTGAGAATCTATGGAAATTTCGCAACCACTCAGTTCTTCAAGTTTTCTCTTAGTCTTTCCTCCAGGTCCGATTACAGCTCCTACTCTCGAGGAGGGAATTCTGACATATTTCATATTTGGAATTCCTCTTTTTTTATATTTGGGATATATTTTTTCCAAAATCGGTGTAAATTTTTCATGTCTCTTTCATGTAATTGTGAATAAAGCGGATGACTATCAGGTACTGCCTGTCCTACATCTATTATGAAAGGTTCTTCTCTTCGATTTATGATATTATATTCACTTAGATCTCCATGCGAAAGTTTTTGATTACGGTAAGATTTGATTGATTCTTTCAACATTAATAAAAATTTTTCAGGTTCTTTAGGAGGCAATTCTCTAATTGTAGGATATGGTCTAAATCTCCATCCAAGATATTGCATTACTACTATATTTTTATGAACGTGGTAAGGTTTAGGAACGTTTGCCCCTGCAGCCCTCATGGAGTGTAAATTTTTGTATTCTTTTTGAGCCCAAGTGAATATTCTTTCCCGAGGGCTATTTCCGCTATTTTTAAATCTAGTATCTCCCTCAATATATTTTTCTAATTTTCTGAAAGTTGCAGTATTTATCCGATATATTTTTACAGCTCTATTTTCTCCACGAATAGTTCTAGCTCTGAATACATTACCTTCTTTGCCTGTAGCAATCACATTTTCAATAGTACTTATAATTCCTTGACTAATCAATTGCTGTAAATTTTTTAATGTAACTTCATCAAATACATCATCGATAGTTTTTTTCCAGTCTTGGCCATAAGTTGCATTTATTCTCCCTATTTTTCTATCTAGTACTTCGGTTCTGCCTTGCATTTATTAGTAGATATCTAAAATTTCAGGTATTTTGCCTTTTCTTTTTAGATTTGATGTTTGGGTAGGTGTATATCTGAATTTTACATCAGCTTTAGTATCTTGAAATGACCATGGGACGACTATTAACAAGTCATTTTCACGAACCCACATTCTTCTTCTTAATTTACCAGGTATTCTTCCCATTCTCCTTTTACCATCCTCACAAATTAACTGAAGCCTTGAACCTCCTTGAAAAGTTTCTGCAACGGCAAACATTTCCCCTTTTGGTTTATAGGGTAGTGTAACTCTTATATTTTCAGTTGGTTCAGGTGTATGGCCCTTACCTTTTTTCTTTTTTGTTCCGCCTTTTTTTTTTGTTACAGGTTTCGTTTTAGTTTCAGGTTCCTTTTCTGTTTCAGTTTTCTTTTCTTCCTTTAAAGTAGATTCATCAACAGATTTAGCATCTTCATTATCATTGACCACAGTTCTCTCGACAAGAGTTCCTATAATAAGATTGCCGCCCCAGTCCTTATTCATCCTATTCTATTGAAACCTAATGTCTTTATCTAAAACATGTGTGCATGATGAGCACGAAAAGTTGGGTGCAAAGATGGTTGATTTTGCAGGTTGGCATATGCCCATTCAGTATACAAGTATTGTATCTGAGCATAATACCGTCCGAGAGAGAGTTGGAATATTTGATGTTTCACATATGGGTCAGGTCTTTGTTTCCGGCCGTGATGCTTCATCATTCTTATCTTACATAACGACATGGGATGTAAGTAAACTATCTAATGGAGATTGTCGTTATTGCCATATTCTTAATGATAATGGTCAAATAATAGATGATACTATAGTTTACACATTTACAAATGATAGTTATATGCTAGTTCCTAATGCGTCTATGGTTACAAAAATTTATGATTGGTTAAATTTGAAATCCGCAGATTTTGAGGTATCTATTGATAATAAATCAGATGAATTTTTTTGTTTTGCAGTACAAGGTCCAGAAGCTCCTAGGCTTTTACGTCAACAATTCAACTTATCAATTACTCCATTTAAACTACTGGAGATTGGAAATCTTATAATAAGTGGAACTGGATATACTGGAGAAAAAGGATATGAGATCATGGGTCCAATTTCAGAGAGCTTAGACGTCTGGAAGTCATTTTTAGACATGGGAGCTATACCTATAGGGCTTGGTGCAAGAGATACTTTGAGGCTTGAAAAAGGTTATTTATTATCGGGAACTGATTTTAACGGAAAACAAACTACGCTTGAATCAGGTTATTCTTGGGTTATTGATTGGAATCATGATTTCATTGGCAAAGATAAGCTTCTTTTGCAAAAAGAAGAAGGACATAAATTGTTGAAAGGCATTTTACTTGAGGAGAGAGGAGTTCTTAGGCCAGGCTTGCCAGTATATTTTGAGGGTACGCAGATATCTGAACTAACTAGCGGTTCTTTATCTCCATTATTGAAAAGAGGTATAGGTCTTTCATATTTGGATTTACCAATTGGGACTACTGTTAACATCTCAATACGTAATAAACAATTAAAAGGGCGCGTCATTCAGACTCCATTCTTATGAGCGAAATACCTGAGAATTTAAGTTACACTGCAGATCATGAATGGGTTGGCCCTAACGAGGGAGATGGAGTTAAAGTAGGCATAACCGACTATGCCCAGGATTCACTTTCTGACGTTGTTTTTGTAGAGTTACCTAATGTTGGTGATGAATATGAGCAAGGTGAAGTCATGGCAGTAGCAGAATCAGTCAAAGCGGCAAGTGATATTTATGCTCCAATTAAAGGTAAGATTACGGCAGTTAACGAAAAGTTAGAGGAATCTCCTGAATTAGTTAACGAATCTCCCTACGGCTCTGGTTGGATGGTTCAGATGGAACCTTCTGGAGAGATGTCAGCATTAATTGACGCTGAATCTTATAAGAATTCACTTGATTAGTCACCTTAGAGTTAAGAGAGATAAGGCAGAGGAAGCTAAAGATTTTTTAAAGATTAATGGTTATTTGAATGGAGATTATTTGCCTATCAAAGAAGATGGCTTTGTGCTCTGGCCTTTAAATCTAGATTCAGTTCCATTTGAAGGCACAATAGTTAGATGTGATGGTGTGAGTTATACTAAACATTCAAGAGATTATCGTTCGAATTTGAGTAATGAAGTAAGAATTATGGCACCACGCTCTTTTGATATATTTGGTGATATTGCAATTTTAAGGCTAGTAGATGATTTAGATAAGCACAAAGTGGAAATTGCTGATGCTTTACTATTGTCTCACAAGAATATTAGGACAGTGTGCGTAGATTTGGGAGTTAAAGGTGATTTTCGAATAAGGGAGTTGGAGATTATCTCAGGAGTTCCTAATTTTATTTCGATTCATAAAGAGAATGGGGTGAAATTTAGTGCAGATATATCTAAAGTATATTTTTCTCCTAGATTAGCCACAGAAAGAGAAAGATTATATTCGCTTGCAGAAAAAGGAGAAGTTATACTTGATGCTTTTGCAGGTGTAGCTCCTTTTTCGATTTTACTAGCAAAGAAAGGGTGTAATGTATTGAGTTTAGATTCAAACCCTGATGCCAAAAAGTGGGCTTTGAAAAATTTTAAGCTTAATGATATATCTTCCAAACAGTATAGTTATTATAATTCAAAGTTTGAAGAGTATGTATTTGGGAACGAAAAATTTGATAGGATAATTATGAATAATCCTACCAACAGTTTAATTTACTTAGATAAGGCTATGAATCTAGTCGCTGAAGAAGGCGTTATACATCTTTATCTAATTGCGCCCAAAGAGGATTCATTTGCTATATCAGATCATCTTAGATTTGGTTACGAGTGTACAGGCAAAAAAGAAGTTCATGCATACTCGCCATCTTCTTCATTATTTGTGTTTGACATTAAGAGAAATCCGAATTAATGTCCAAAATACAAACCAGTAAGTTTTTATACTAGTTACTGAAAAACTGGGTATTCTTTTATTAAGACCTTGTCAATGGTATGTAACCGTTTACCGATAAGGTAAAGAGGTAATAGGACAAAACGCGAAGGTGTGCAAAAAATGAATACAAACGTATCAGAATCAGGGTCCCTTTATGGGAAAATGATGGCAATTCTCGTCGTTGCTCTGTTTGCTCTTAGCAGCTTTACTGCTATGGCATCTGCAGGTGATGATGAAGAACAAGAAAGTGAAATAACCATGGGAATTACCATTGGTGAAGCAATAGTTTCCGAGTCAGAAGGAGAAGTAAGTATTGTAAGTGAATTCAATCCAGCTCCTCTTGATGAACAAGAAATACCTATTGCAGTAACTATGGCTGAAGGAAAATTTTCACCAGCCCGACAAGATCAAGGTGCAGCTAAAGTTCTCTTAATGGATGACGATGCTGAAAACTGGATGTCAGGGCCATGGATTGAAGCTTCTCATGTAGAAACTGCTTTGAATGATGGTGGTTACTCTTTCGATGTTTACCGTGGTGGTAAATGGGGTGGAGTTAACAAAGAACTTCCGTCGGGTGATGCAGGTTTATCTTTATTAGATGATTATGAAGTAATTATCTGGTATTCTGGATGGAATACAAACATCTTTAGTTCATCTGAGACTTCTGTACTAGGAGATTACTTAGATGGAAATGATGGTGGTAGTGATTCTTTCAGTACAGATAACCGAAATATTATTCTATTAACTCAAATGACAGATTGGGTAGATGCTTATTCTGGCCAATTTGAAAATTCATATTTACACTCAGACACGCAATCATCATCTTATTTGATTGTTGATGGAACTTCAAACCCTATGAAAGGAGTTTCAAGTTCTATTTTTGAAGGTAAAGAATTCGCAACAGATACTGCAGGAGTTCATTATTTGGACCGACCTTGTGGTATTAAGCCAACAGGTCCTGAATCAGTAGGGGCTTTCTGGTATGATCAAAGAAAGGGAGCAGCAGACGGTCATGAATATCATGCAGTTCAATTCCCATCTGAAACATATGCAGGTACTCAAACTCACAAAGCATTCCATTTTGCTGACGAAATTGGAGTTTTCAACAAAAGAACAGATAGGGCTGACTTCTTTGCATCCATCTTATCATGGATGGAAGTTACAAAAGAATCAACCAAGAATGTAGATATTGGTATTGGGGGAGTAGATATTCCTAATCATGTTCAATATTGGAGATCGGTTGAGTCTATGGTTCCTGTTGATATTAGAATTACAGTAACAAATTATGGTATGTTACCACAGAGTAGTACGGCAGTACACTTGAAATTGAAGAATCAGTTTGGCCAAATTTTATTCGATAGCACATTTGATACACGTGCTTTCCCTGAAGGTCATCCTATGCACATCGAAGATTCAATACAAAATGGTGACAGTGTAGTTTTTACATTTAACAGAACAAACGACAGACATCAAAGAATATTTGATGGTCTTGATGAAAATAAAGCACGTCATGTAATTTTTACTAGTGCAGGTATGGATGTTCTAACTGCAGAAGTTGTTCACACTGGTGACCAAGGTGCACCAAATAACTTTGTTCAAGCTGAAGTTGGAGTTGGTAAATGGATTGAAACCATGGAAGCTCCAGAAGATGAGATTGGTGTTGCTGGAACTATTGCAGATACTACAGATAATGGTGCTACAAGTTTCAACGGTGTCAACATGCACAGAACAGGAAGTTATGACTGGGATGCCGATGGTTGTGGATATTTTGACAACGATGAAGAGACATGTACTGCAGCAGGAGACACAGTTAACAAAACAGTTAAGTCAGTTTATCACGAAGGTAAATCAGCTTTAGCAATGTTTAACACAAGCGGTTGGTACAAGACTAACGCAAATCCAGCTAGTTGTGAATGGGGTGATGATGCAATGACAGATTCGAATTGTCCGAAATTTACAATGCAACCTAATCAGGATGACTATTTCATGTCTCCAGCAATCGATTTGAGTGCAATGGAAGAAGTAGTAATTGGTATGTTATTCACAGGTTGTATGGAATCTGGAGATAATTTCCGTATGCAGATATCTAAGGATGGAACTACTTGGACTAATTTGATTAGTTATTCTGGTTTCTGTCCAGGTGAAGGTTCATGGTATCTATGGGGTGGTTCAAACCAGAAATACCAAGGATATGTTCTAAGTGATACGTACTATGGTAAGGATGATACAGATGCAGTTTATTTCAGAATTCAAGCTGATGCAGATAGTGATCAAAATACAGAAGGTAGCAGACCTTATGCAGGTTGGTTCATCGATGAAATAGTTTTCAGAGGAACTGAAAAGATTACTCGTGATGTAGCTGTTGGTGACATAACTGTAGATAAAGACTTTGAAGTAAAGGATGGCGGCGATTCTCTGTGGAGAGAGATTAATGCCACAGTTATAAATGCAGGAGAGTCTCCATGGCCTAATTTACCAGTCAAATTCACAGTTACGAACTTACAAGGTGAAGATGTATCAGATTATTTAGATGTGACAGAGCCAGTTATACAATCATTAGCAGGCAATTCAATTTATGGAGATATTGAAAAGAATGCAGATCAAAAAGAACTTTTTGCACAATTCCAATGTCCGGGTGCTAATACATATTACATAACTGTCGAAGTTCTTGTTCCGGCAGGAAAGGATTTCTTCCCATGGAATAATTCAAAGACAGTGTCATTCCGTGTGTTTGATAATTTCTTCTCAGACGATTTTGATTCGGGTGAAAGAGATGATTATCTTTACACTGAAGTAGAGAGATTGAGTACAGGAACCGACCTCAATAGGTGGCTGATTAAGTCAGTACAAGATAGTGCGCTCAGTGGTCAATATGTATTGCAATATGCTGAAGAGGGAACACATAATGATGAGATTCCAGATACTATTGCAGACAGAGATGACAGTTACATTACTCAAGATCAATACGACAGAGATGGCGAGGGTGCTAAATGGCAACCAGATGTTAATGTGGACTTGCGAGCAGCTTTCAAACCATTGATAATGTTTGGAGTTAAGTGGGATTTAGGTTCTGGCGATAGGCTTGAAGTTCGAGCATCTACAGACTTCGATAGTTCACAAAAGTTGACTTCAGGTACTTGGACAGTTCTCAAAACGTATGAAGGAAATTGTGCATGTCCAATGTTCAGTTCAGATAAAACAACATGGCAATTAGAAGAATTGAGCCTTGAAGCTTTTGAAGGTTACCAAACTTGGATTGACTTCCGTGTAGTAACTGCAAATGGCGGTGGCCAAGGAGTCTTAATTGATGACTTAGCAGTAATTGGTAACGAATACAGAAACAATGTTGATATAGTAAATGTTGATACTGTTAGGTATTCAGCTTCTGGTGAAGAGCATGATTTATCAGTTACAGTTAGAGGAATTGGTCTTGAAGAGCAAAGCGGCGTTACAGTAGCAGCTAGAATTACAGATTCTAATAATGTACGCGTTTGGCCAACACAAAAAGAAGGCCGAGCTTTCAATTTCTTTACAATACCTGTAGCTCTAGCTAAAGGTGAAGAATTTACAGTTGATCCAAGTACAGCAGGTTCTAACTGGAAGTGGGGTTCAGATCTTGGTCCTGGTATTTACAGAATGCATATTCAGGCATTAAGAGATGATAATGTACAAGTTCCAGATGAGAGTCCAGCAGGAAATTTCAGAACCATAACCTTAGTATTAGGGGCAGCTTTGCTGACTGGCGACCAGTGGTCGATGGGTGATGGCTGGAGTTCAGGTTCATATATTTGGGATGGTTCTCAAGATGGATCCTTAACTTCTGAATTCTTTACTGTTTGGAATAGTAAGCCGTTTTTGGTTGTTGAAGCTGAGTATGAATTAATTGATGCAAGTGTTAAAGCACAAGTAAGGTCGGGTAACAGCGGACCTTGGTATGATATAAAATGGAGATCAACCGATCAGTTATCAACATTATATTCGATACCTTCAGCAAATTATACGCAATTGCCAATGGTTTGGGAAGGCAGTAGTGCATTTGATAATTCAACAGCACAAACGTTCTTTGCTGACTTAGGTGCAGTAGAGCAGTTGGGCGATGGTTCTGGAAGTCTCCAAGATACCTATATTGGAAGTGAAATGCAGATTCGTTTGACAGGTTCTTCATCAGGTCCAGGTTCATCTGGAATGTTTACAGCATATTATCCATCTGTTTTTGGTTTGGATGATTATTCTGTTGATTTGAAAGAAATATCTCCTAAGACTCAGAATGCTGAGCCATCGTCATTGACTGGAGACACAATTAGTAGAACATACACTGTAAAAGTTAATAACTTTGGAGCTTCATCAGACTCTGGTGTAGTAGACTTTGTTATAACAGCTCCAGATAATTCATTTGTTGAATTAACTGATGGAACTATGGCAATAATGGACTCAATTCTTCAAACTGGAAGAGATACTTTTGTTGCAGTGAAGCCAATTAGTGGTTCATGGGGTAACGGTCGGGATGCTTTGTCTGGCGGTGATCAAACTGCTTACATAGATTCAGATGGAAAAATTGTTTGGCCTAGTGGAACTGAAGAAATAGGTGCACCAACTGGTTGGTCTATCAACAATCCTACTAAGACCTCATGGAATTCAGTAGAAGGTAAACCAAGTGAACCTAGTGCAGCTAATTTTGTAGATCCAGGTCAAGTTATGACCGTTAACGTTGATGTTACACTGGGATATGCAAAATGGGCACCACCTGGAACATACAGTATTCAAGTTGATGCACGATCATGGTCTGACTATGATAACACATTTACTAGTGGAGATTCAGATGGTCAAGCTACAATGATTATTGCTAAACCAGACTTGTCTATTGGTAGTGATGTTAGATATATATCGCACGCAACAGGTTATGGAGAATCTGGAGCTGGCTGGGTCAAAAAGACAGGCTGTGTAAACAATCCAGCAGGTAATAATCCATGTGAGAAGGATGAATACTTCAGGTTCATGTTCCAAGTAGAAAACACTGGAACTGAAACGGTAGGTACCTTCAGAGTAGGTCTTCTTGATTTCGAGAGTAATCCATTGGGCGTTCAAGTTGGATTAAAATGGTCTACCTCCGGTTGGGAGATTGACACTACAAAGACTACAGCCCATGGTGCTGAAATTGTCTCAATAGGTAACAAGAAGTATATTGCTTTCGGAGCAACAGCAGGTGAATTAGGAATGTCTGCAGGTCCTGGTGATCAAAATACAGGGTCATATGACTTCTACCTCGCAGTTGATACAGAAGATACTGTTGCAGAATCTAATGAAAACAACAACAGATATCCTATAACAATAACTGCTGTCAAAGAAGTAAATACAGTTCCATCTTTTGGATTGTCATTGTTAAGCATGTCAATTAGTGGTCTCTTGGCTGCAATTGGAATAGCTCTAAGACAAAAAGAAGAATAAGGAATAAGTACGACAAAGTGTAGTAAGGGGAGCTTTGGCTCCTCTTATCTATAGATATAGTAATAGCGTAAGCTGTGTCAAAAGAATTTTGGCATTATACTACAAAAGTAGCAAATTCACGACAAAAGACACAGGGTTCAGGGCTTCCAGATGGTTCGCCACACGAGGGGCATGGAGTTAATTCTTCAGGCTTTGACATATTTTCCCTTATTTTCTCCATTCCGCTAAGCAAGGAATGGCGAGTTCCAGGTTGTTCTTTTTCTAATTTCATTAATATGTCTCTAAAGGTGTTTCTCTGGGCTTCCTTCGAGTGTGGACAATCTCCATCGTAAAATTCCATTCCTTTCAACATAGAGTAAAGATATATTTCTTGTTCAGGTAATCGTCTTAATGGTAGAAGACGAGGGACGAATCCTCTTTGTACGAATCTGTGAGGGGCCATTCGAGAAAGTCTAGCAATATCGCCTCTTGCATGATTCATTAAAACGGTTTGAGCAAAATCATCAAGATTGTGCCCAAGGACTAGGCAATCGACAGAGCTTCGGTTTGCCATTTGATTCAAAGATCTTCTTCTAAGTATTCCGCAGGGAGAGCATGGAGATCCCTGAGGTGGTTTTTCGATCAATAATTCTCCTAGCGACATTCCAATTAGTTCCTTATATGAGAATACTTCTAGTTTAATATCTAAACTATTACATTCGGCCGCAGCACACTCTAAAGATTTGGAACGGTAGTTAGCAATACCTTCATCTACAGATAGTCCAACAATTTCTATGTTTCTATCTCTAATATATGATTTCAGGATATGAAGAGCTACTGTGGAATCTTTACCTCCTGAAAGACCAATTCCAATTCTTTTTATGTTAATGTCTGAATTTTTTATTAAGGCGTTAATCTGTTTTCTCAACTCTTTCTGAGCATTTTTTTCAAATGATTTGTAAAAGCAAGATTCGCATAATATCTCACCAGAATATCGCCTACTTATGACTGGATCATTTTTGCAATGCCTGCAACTCATAAACAATTATAAGCAATACTTTATAATGATTAAATGGTACCGAAAGTATGACACAAGTTTGTCACAGTATATTTATTTTTTATAGTTTCTTGACACAATTTTTGCGTCAAAAAGCATTAAGTTTATATACTAGCTTGATTAATGTGTGACAACATGGCCCCCCTAGGACCCTTAACTACTAATCGTTTGACAGTACGTTTAGATCCTGAAAGAGCTGCAAGAATTGAATATTGGGCCTCTGAAAATCCTTTAAGAATAAAATCATATAATCAATTAGTTCAAGAAGCACTTGATGAATATATAGATAGGAATACGCCATCGCCTAATGAAAAAATTCTTAATGTGAAAATACCTGAGAATACTAGTACAAGATTACAAGCATTACAAGATCATGGTTTTGGCTCAACAGACCATATTGTTACTGAAGCTATTTCGAGTTATGCTATGACTAAATTAAAGGAACAAAAAGATTTTGAATTTTTGGATAGTGAAGCTAAAATGATGACAAGCCGTCGAAAGATGGTCTTCTCAGATTATGGACGTGAATAAAAATGATGGAAAGATTAGAAAGTTTTGATAGCAGTGATTTGATGGAGTTTATTACGGCTCCACAGGTAAAATTAATAGGGACAGGTGGAGCAGGAAATAATATTCTTGATAGGTTGTATAACAGAAGAGTTAAGGGTGTAGAGACAATAGCTCTAAACACAGATGCTAATCATTTGAACAAAAGTAGAGCACACGTAAGGAAAGTAATAGGTGCTAAAATCACACAGGGTAGGGGTGCAGGCGGAGATCCTTATACTGGTAAAAGATGTGCTGAAGATGATGAAGAATCAATAAGAAGTAAGTTAAGTAATGGAGACATCATATTTGTTATTGCAGGTATGGGTGGAGGTACTGGTACAGGTAGTGCTCCAGTTATAGCTAAATATGCTAAGGAAACTGATGCTGTAGTAGTTGGTGTGGCTATTCTTCCCTTCAAAGAAGAGGGCTTACCTAGACGTAAAATTGCTCTGGAAGGTTTAGCTGAATTGAAGAAGAATTGCGATTGCGTAATAGAGTTAGATAACGAAAAACTAAATGAGCTAACAGGAGGCGATTATCCAATTCAGAAAGCATTTAGTGTAATGTCCGATTTAGTATCAGGTATAGTCCAATCATTGTCAGAAGTAGTTACAGAACCTTCTATGATTAATGTGGATTTTGCAGATTTGAAAAAAATCATTGAGGCTGGAGGTACAGCTAAAGTGCTATACGGTGAATCCGATGGTTCCGATCCGGGTAGCGTTTTAGATTCAGTTCTAGGAAATCCTTTGTTGGGTAATAATTACAAAGGGGCTGAGGCAGTGCTCCTCCATATTGCTGCAGGTAGTGAGTTTGCCATGAGTGATTGTCATGAGGTATTATCAGCACTCAAGTATGATTTGGCAGAAGATGCTAATCTCATATGGGGCCTAAGAACAGATGATTCAATGTCTACAAAAGTCAAAGTTGTAATGTTAGTTTCTGCGATTCCTGAGAGTGAGCATGATTTGAGTGCAGCTGAAGCTGAGGATGAGCTTAATTCGTTAGGTTCTTCAGTTCCAATGATTAACTAGATCTGTTTTCAATATCGTATAATCTAAATGCAGATAATACTAAACTATGTCTTATAGTTCCTTCATCGATGTAATGTTGAATGTCACTGTTACTTATGATTTCTACTTCTATGTCCTCACCAGGATCTAGATTTTGTTCTTTAATTTTCAGGCAATCCTCAACAAGGATTGTATGACACTTATTTGTTTGAAACGCTGGATTTGGATCGACATATCCTAGATATTTAGGATTCTTTCCAACATATCCAGTTTCTTCCTGAAGTTCCCGAATTCCAGCTTCAATTGGATCTTCACCATCCTCTATTATTCCTCCAGGTATCTCCAATTCAAATCTAGACGTCCCAAATCTGTATTGTCTTACCATCACTAGTTTTTGTTCAGTAGTTATTGCTATAATGTTAATCCAGTCAGACCCATCTAAGAGTACAAATGAATGTTGTTTTCCGGTTCTCGGAGATTCAGCAACAACTTCCCTAATGTTAAATATTCTAAAATCACCAGCTGGCTTTTCAGAAATTTCGTTCCACTTATTATTTTTCAATTAATAGTTACCATTTCAATTATAAAAATTAAATCTTCACCGGCTAAATCAGATCCACCAGTTTCCCCATAGGCATCTTTAGCTGGAATCCGAACTGCGAGAGTTTGTCCCTCATACATTCCAACCATTTTTGAATCAAAACCGCTAATCATGCCTTTACTTCCTTCACAGTCCTCTGAAGGGTTATTGGCCTCAATACAACCTATGTTAGAAGCTGGTAATGTACTGGTATGTCTATTATCGTTGGTTACTCCATCTCTTCTATATATGTAATTGTCCCATATGTATTCCATACTACTGTCGAATAGTTTAGCATTACTTGCTAGAATCCCAGCATAATGAACATCTACGGAATCGCCAACTTTTGTCAGATTACCAAAATTATTATTTGTGTTTACGTTCAATCTTACTTCAGCACTTTTTGTTGTATCGCCTCCGGATACGACCTCAATATAGGCATAAAGTAGCCCTTCAGCTGATGATGGTGTTTTTACATTAATCAGTAAAGGTTTTCGGACGTTTTTATTAAGCATGATTGTTTCAAATCCATCTTCGATGTCAATTGTGAATCCCCCATCATTAGATTTTGTTGAAATTGTAAATGTGTCTGTAAATGTACCTGTATTTTCTACTAGAATTACAAAATCAGTTTCGCCTCCAGGTTCAGCCCTATGGTCGTTTGTTACAAGTTCAGCCTTAACGCCATATGTGGGGCTAGTCACAGTTTCTTCGGTATCAACCATTGATGTTAGATACAATCCACTTCCTATCAAAATAACAACAAGTAAAAGCGCAATGAGCGCAGGCTTTGAATCTGGCCTTGAGCTATCTAGTTTTCCATCGCGATAATTATTCGATGAATTTGCTTTTTTCTTTCGGCTTACTCTTTTTGCCATAGTTTATCTACGAAATTGGCTTAAAAAAGCTGATGTCTATTTTCTGTGTTTAGATCTGAAGAAGAAAGCCTTCATTGTATCTTTCCATATGTCGGGATTTTCTCTAATTCTACGAAGTGAATAAGGATACCAATCTGGACCATATGGAATGTAATATCGAACTTTATAACCTTTGGAAATCAGACGATCTAGTGTTTTATCAATAGGAACTCCAGATAAAGCTTGAAATTCACAATTATTCTTTGGGTAATTATTCTTCTCCAGAATTTTCTCTATTTTTTCAATTATCCAAAGATCATGTGTGGCAAAGCAGGAATATATCTTGTTTTTCACCATTTTTTCAGCACATTCGATATAGTTCATTCTAATCTTATCATATTCTTGCAGGGCAATATCTTCACTCTCTTTGTATGCGCCTTTACATAATCTAATATTGGTATTTGGATTTTTAAGTAAATCGATGTCCGAATTAGTTCTATGCATATATGCTTGTAGCACAGTTCCACAATTTGGATAGTAATTTGTGGCTCTTTTACACATTTGAATAGTCGCTTCAGTGATTTCAGAATCTTCCATATCCATTCTTACAAATGTATCATAGGTATTTGCTTTATCTAATATTACACTAAGATTATCCCAGCAGAGCCCCTCGTCAATTTTAAGTCCTAATGCAGTTAATTTCAATGAAATATTACAATCCACTCCAGCATTTGCAATACCTTCAATCAAATCACAGTATGACTTAGTGGTTTTTGTAATTCCTCGACGGTTCCTGACTTCTTCACCTAATAAATCTAAAGTACCAACAAAACCCTTTTTGTTTAATTTTCGTACTAGATTAAGTCCATCTTCTAATTTATCTCCGGCAACATAGACTGAAGCAATGCGGCCAACAATAAATTTGGGCATCCACGGAGTCGTGCCTACAACAATTCTATTTAGAATACCCATATTTGGTAATGTAAAAGTGTGTTTATTATTATAGTGTCCGAGAGCGATTTATACAGCACTGCCTAGCAGAGATTATGTCACCTTCCTCAGTCACATGCGCGAATGGAAAATTAGAAGTGCCTAATAACCCAATTATTCCAGTAATAATCGGAGATGGAATAGGTTTAGATGTCACCCCTGTGGCCACCAGAGTGTTGGATGCAGCAGTGTCTAAGGCCTACTCCGGTGAAAAGTCAATTTCTTGGATGGAAGTTCACGCAGGCGAGGCTGCATTTGAAGAAACTGGAGAATGGCTTCCAGAGTCAACACTAGATTCAATACGTAATCATTTAGTAGCTCTAAAAGGTCCCTTGACTACTCCAGTTGGGGGAGGTTTCAGAAGTCTTAATGTAACACTTAGACAAAAGTTAGATCTATTTGCATGCGTCAGACCTGTGGTTTGGTTTGAAGGCGTTCCAAGTCCAGTAAGAAATCCTGAAAAAGTAGATATGACTATATTTAGAGAGAATACTGAAGATATCTATGCCGGAATTGAATGGCAGGCAGGAACTGAGGAAGTCAAAAAAGTTCTAAAATTTCTTGAGGATGAAATGAATGTATCACAAATTCGATTTCCGTCTACAAGTTCATTAGGAGTTAAACCAGTCTCAAGTGAAGGAACCAAGAGATTAGTCAGAGCTTCCTTGAATTATGCAATTGACAATGATAAGTCTTCAGTTACTTTGGTTCATAAAGGAAACATTATGAAATTTACAGAAGGCGGCTTCCGTGATTGGGGTTATGAAATTTCAAGAGATGAGTTTGGAGCTAAGCCACTTGACGGTGGTCCTTGGCATATTTTCAAGAACCCTAAGAGCGGTAATGACATAATTGTCAAAGATGTAATTGCTGATGCAATGCTTCAACAAATATTGACACGTCCTTCTGAATATGATGTAATAACTACTCTAAATCTTAATGGAGATTATATTTCCGATGCACTAGCTGCTCAAGTAGGAGGCATAGGAATAGCTCCAGGAGCTAACATAAATTATGATTCCGGACATGCCTTGTTTGAAGCTACACATGGTACAGCTCCAAAGTATGCAGGTCAAGATAAAGTAAATCCCGGTTCAGTAATTTTATCAGGTGAAATGCTTCTAAGATATTTAGGATGGAAGGAAGCTGCTGATTTGATTATTGATGCAATGCAGAAGACTATTGGAGATAAGACAGTTACATACGACTTTGAGAGGCTAATGAATGGCGCTAAATTATTGAAATGTAGTGAATTTGGTAATGCCATTATAGATAATTTGTGAATCTTCAAGAAATAAAAAACATTGCGACCTCTGAAGAATTAATTGATAGGGCATTACGTAGAGCTTCTAAGGTTGAGGAAAAAGTAAGAAATCCAGATTATCGTGCTCGATTAACTGCAGTTAGAAAAATTCATTCTGTTGCAGATAATCTTGCTAATCCTATGATTAGTTATGTTAAGGCTTTTCCATCATTTGATATTATTCATCCATTTGATAGAGAAATAATAGATCTTACAGTTGGAGTTGATATGCTTAAGAAATCACTTGGAGCAATTGATTGGGCTAGGAAAGAAGTATTGATGATTTCTACAAAATATGTTCCTAAGGCAAGAGCTCGGAAAAGTGCTGAGAATACGATGAAGATTATGAGTGAAGCTTATACTAAAATGACTAATGTTGTTAGACAGATTTCTAAAAGTTTTGATTTTTTAATTTCAGCTAGATCTATATTCCGTAATCTTCCCAACGTAGATACCGAATCTCCGATAGCAGTATTTGCTGGAGCTCCAAATGTAGGTAAATCTAGTCTGATAGGTTCAGTTTCTACAGGTAAGCCTGAAGTCAAAAGCTACCCTTTCACAACAAAAGCAGTTTCTTTGGGTCACATAAATAAAAAATATACAGTTTTACAAGTAATGGATACGCCAGGATTATTAGATCGTCCAGATTTAGAAAGAAATGATATGGAGAAGCAAGGTATAGCTGCTTTTGATTATCTAGAGCCCATTATTGTATTTTTAACTGATTTAACTAACACTTCAGGCTACTCTATAGAAATGCAAACTAATTTACGTGATGAGTTGAAATTAAGATATCCTAAGTGTCAATGGGTTGATGTGTTTAGTAAGAAAGATTTAGATTTTGAAAATGAAGTAATCTTTGATGGGGCAATTGAAGTTTCAGCTTACAAAGATGAAGGCATTGATAATTTTAAAAATAAATTATTAGATCTTATTCCTTAACTTTCATGTCGTGAGTATCTCCCACTACACTTTGAGTATAAGGCGACATTAGTTCAATTACAGATTTTTCATGATATTCTTTTAATTTTGTGCATCCTGTATTACTTAATGCTGCCTTAATTTTGCGAATATCTTGCTTTAATTTTGGTTTTAATCTTCCCCAGTTTTCTACAGTACCCTCTTCACCTTCAGCAAAGAATGTTTTTCTGGCAACATGTCCATATCTATCCAGGTTCCTTGCACGGGCAGAACCTTCTCCCCATGTTGCAACATACTTAATGTCAGGTTCATGTGTGGTTAATTGCATACTTGAATCATATTTCTCACCTTCGGCTTCAAAAAAGTGATTGAAATATCCCCCCATCATTACGGCATCAGCAATACTGAGAGCTATTATCATGCTCCCTGCATCGGAAACGCCTCCATCGATAATAATTGAAACGTATTTTCCAGTTTTTTCAAAGTAATCGGTTCTAGCTTTTTCAACTTCAATCAGAGCAGTCATAGGTGCCCTACCTGTTGCTTTTTCTCTTTGTGTTGTGCAAATTGAACCTGATGACATCCCTACTTTCACTACATCAGCCCCACTTTCCATTAGGAATTTAGCGCCTTCGTACGTAATTACATTACCTGCACAGATTGGTTTTTCTAGACCCATATTGCCATATTCCTTCAAAACCTTAGAAGTAAACTCATTATATGCATCAGAAGTGTCTATGACAAATATATCGGCTCCAGCCTCATTACAGGCTTTTACGCGTTTTTTCCAACCTTTATGTGTTGAAATTGCAGCACCTACCACAATATTTTCGACATCCTTTTTGAATGCTATTTTTACCAAACGGCCCAGATTATCAAGTACAATCAAATAATTATTATTCTCCAATTCCTTTTTTGCCTGTTTAACGGTTATTTCAGCATTTTTTGTAAAAGGTAAATCTTCAAGTTTAGTCATAATGGATAGAATATTCTCAGCAGGAGTTTCGTTACTTTCCAAATACTTGTCAAAATTAAATAATCCTAAGAATACATTGTTTCTGTCAGTTATAGGAATCTTTGAATGTCCATGTTTTTCAACTAATCTTACAGCTTCATCTATAGTGGCATTATCTCTGACAGATACAGGATCTTCTACAAAACCCATTTCATAGCTTTTAATTTTGTCAATAATATCTACTTGCTCTTTTATTGATAACCTTGCAGGAAGCACACCCAGTCCTCCCTCTTTGCCTAATGCAAGGGCCATTTCATATCCCGTTACAGAGGTCATTGCAGCACTGAGGAATGGAATTCCCAAGTTAAGATCTCCTAAATGAGATTTTAAATTAATACTGTTAAGATTACAATCCTTGGATGTAAAATCGGTTAAAAGACTAAATTCACTAAAAGTTCGTCCGGCTTCTAATATTACTTTCTTAGCCATATACTCCCTTTGTAAGGAGATTTATTAAACTATCTAACTTACTTCATGTGAAGTGTATATTTCGTTTGTAGTGATAGTTACTCTCACGAAAGTAGTACATTTTGGTAGGTCTTTTATTCTTCGGGCACCTACATATGAGCAGGCAGATCTTACACCTCCAAGAATTGACTGTATAGTATTTCTAATCTCACCTTTGTATGGAACTCTTACTTCTTTGCCTTCAGGAGCTCGATGTTTAGCAACTCCGCCAAAGTAAGTAGTCATGGCTTTCTCCGAACTCATTCCGTAGAAAATTTTACTTTTTGTTCCATCCTCATTTTCAATAAGTTCACCTCCAGATTCTGCATGACCTGCTAGCATACCACCTAACATTACAAAATCAGCTCCGGCTGCGAAAGCTTTTGCGATGTCACCAGGAGAAGTACAACCTCCATCAGACATTACGTGACCTCCTAGACCGTGTGCAGCATCAGCGCATTCTGAAATGGCAGATAACTGAGGGTATCCAACTCCAGCTACTTTGCGTGTGGTACAAACTGAGCCAGGCCCGATTCCCACTTTAACAATATCAGCTCCAGCCAAAACGAGTGCTTCGGTCATTTCTCTAGTTGCTACATTTCCAGCAATAATTATCTTATCATTAAATTCTTTTCTAACTTTTCTTACGAATTGAAGAAAATCTTCCCTGTAACCATTAGCAACGTCTAAACAAATGTATTGCAATTTTTCATGTATAGCCATTTTCCGCCTTAGTAATTCCATACTTTCTTCTGTAGATCCCGAAGTTATGGCAATATGATAGGGGTCCATTCCGTTTTGTATGGCCTTTTTTATTTCCTTAACTGAATAAAACTTTTGCAAACAAGTAAGTAATTTTTCTTTTTGTAATTCATTTGCTATTTCAAATGTTCCCGTAGTATCCATATTAGCAGCCGCAACAGGTATTCCTCTCCATTCCCTTTTAGTGTGCTTGAATTTGAATACTCTTGACAAGGAAACCTCTGACCGAGATTTTAGTGTGCTGCGTTTTGGCCTAATCAGAACATCTCTGAAGGTTAGCTTTAGGTCGTCATCTATTCTCATCTTTCCCCTATTCTGTTTAATTCAGCTCTATAAATCGTTTGCTCTTAATTTATATCTTCAGGATCCATAACCATTACATCTTTTAGTTGCCGATATTTTTCATCGTAATCGAGACCATAACCAACCACAAATTCAGGAGGTATCTCAAATCCTACGTAGTCAACTTCAAAATCTAATTTAGCAACTTCTTTCTTGAACAGTGCAGTAGCTACAGCAACAGACTTGGGGCCTGAATTTCTTAATCTATTAACTAGAAAATTTATTGTGAAGCCAGAGTCAATAATATCTTCTACAATAATAATATCTCTTCCTTCAATATTTGCAGAGATATCTTTTCTAAATTTTATAGTTCCAGTTGATGAATCACCCTCATAAGATCGTATTTTGACAAAATCTACTTCAATATCCAAATTAATTTCTCTAAGTAAGTCAGCCATAAAGACATAACATCC
>CETY01193129.1_pt1 | contig 21185 bp, 12 predicted proteins | sample 361551 | NCBI WGS metagenome assembly CETY01 (sample SAMEA2623135, study PRJEB7988) | marine metagenome | biome: marine biome (ENVO:00000447); feature: deep chlorophyll maximum layer (ENVO:xxxxxxxx); material: "saline water (ENVO:00002010), including plankton (ENVO:xxxxxxxx)" | depth 45 m | reverse complement strand
CATAAGCGACAAGTTGCATTAATCCTCCTCCCATTGTTTTTTTATACAATATACTTAGAAAAAAATTTCAGAAAACGCAATTAATTAATTTGAATATGCTAAACCACCCATTCCATTTTTTATCCTTAAAACATTATAATTTAAAGCATACACCGTAAGAGGTTTACCATCGGGAGGTGGGGTTGCATATACTGTATTATTAAATACAAGTTTAATATCATCTATTTTTGAGAAATTACATGTTCCTGAGGGTTGATGATCTTCTGGATTTAAAGCAAATGAGTAACAATTAATATTTTTCTTTAAATCTGAACACCTTGATAGAGGATTATGGTGACGAGCAATTACATCAATAGATATGACATATATACCCGTAGTCACTATCGTTATATTATTATTGGGCTTTATATTTATTACTGTAGTGGTTTCAGGGGCCATATCGTTATTTGTTATAGCGTCTATTTTAGAAGTAAATGTTATTGATTTTTGACCTAAATCAGTTCCTACTGTATCCGGATCCTTAACTGAAATCGATGTTAAAATAATATCACCGACTTTAATATCTAAGGAGTGCGTAAGAGCCGGAGTATGTTCAAATTTTATTTCGGTGTAGTCGTTTGATGTCCTTGAGTCTATAATAGCTCGAGGGTAATCTGTCCCACTATCGGGGAAAGTTGTAATTGTAGCATCTTCAACGGGCCATGTAAATCCTTTGGTCAAATTATAAACTGTTGAATTCGTCACATCATAATAATACGACAATGGTATTGGTTTAATAATTTGAGGAAAATCTTGTTCTTTAATATTATTCCCTGGAATTGATGTAAAATGTTCAAATGGTTGTTTTAATTGAAAATATTCTTTAGATTGTTGATAGAATCTATCTGAACCGTTTAAGTGAAGGTTTGCTTTTTGATTAGTAATTAGTCCTTCTTCAGTCCAGAATAAACATTTAACAGGGTGATTAAATTTCAAATCAAATGTTCTACTGGAACTTATATATTCTTTATATTGTAATTGTTCGATTAAATATTCGTGTGTTGAATCCGCAAAACGTTTTCTTTCATCTTGATCTAAAAATATATAATCACACCATACCTCACAACTTACAGAATTATCTCCCGAATTTCTATTTATATCTCCATTATATCCCCATTTAAATTTCATTGTTATATCATGATATTGTAAAGCTATTATAGGTAAAGCTTGTGAATGTTCATTACAGAAAAAGAACCTTAATGGTATCATTATTTTTTGTTGATTTACGTCGGTTAAATTCGGTATATTATTATCAAATCCTCCTGTCATATATTTATATCCTAATTTCTTAGATTCGGGAGTATATAATTCACTATATATTTCCATCCATTCACCCGTATGTTTATCTAATAATGTTCCTCCTAAAATTAATTCAACTTCTCTTATAAGTTTATTCCCTTTAATACCATTACTACTTTGATCACATGTTACATAAACATTGGTTAATAAATCCCCTGTCCTTGCCACATTAACAACACCGACGGTTTCTGTTGTTTCTGTATCTTTTACTCCATCTATGATTTGTTCTATTGTTTCTATAGCAAAATTAGTGTGTCTTCTATAGACCGTTTTAAAAAAAGTTATTTGTGGGTTACCTATTAAATATTCATCTTGAATTCCTAAAGAAACTAATTGTATTAATCCTCCTCCCATATTTATAATAAATAATATAAAATATTATTATTTAATTCGCATATGCCAAACCACCCATTCCAGACATAATCCTTAGAATATTATAATTAACAGCATAGATATTACTTATCTTGGATGCTGATGATAATATTAATTTAGCACTGTCTAATTTTGAAAAATTACATGTTCCCGACGGTTGATGTTCTTCTGGATTGATAGCAAATGAATAAACATAAATATCTTTTTTAAGTTGTGAACATCTGGATTTATGGTTTTGAGAACGACCAATAATAGTCACACTAAAAGTTTCATGTGGTATATATATATCTTCACCTTTAGCATCGACAACACTTTCCGATAAATAATTTTCATTATTGGCTGTTGCTCCATTTGTCCCGTTAAATGCGTTTGCTCCATAATTTCTAAATACTCCAATATCTTTTTTTGAAGTACCATTCACAAATAATTGTTCTCCAATGAACAATTGAATATCTTCAATATTATCTTCTAACAGTTTGTTGTCTATAGAACCATGTGTTTTATTAGGAGTTTTAGCATATAAATTAACTAATGTGGATGGATCGGGACCTTCATCTGAATAACTACCATTCAGATTTGCTGAATCAATGGTCGGTGGTGAATTTATTGTTCCGCGATGGTTAGTTACTATCCCTGGTATTTTTCCTTTTTTACCAGATAAATGAGGCCCTGTTACTCCTTTTAATTTACATGTTAATGTTGTTACTGTTGATGTGACTTCTACTTTTGTAACATATAGATGAGATGAAGTTGTATTTCTAAATAATAAATCTTCAGTACCAGTACCAACAGAATCCCTTACAATTTTATCATAATTTTTTATTACTTCAACATTGATAATATCTCCTTCTTTAATTTCTTCTGATATATTTTCATAATAATCACCTGTATATTTTACATTAATGTTTAAATTCAATATATTTATCTTAAATAATGTAATATTATCAGTATTTACTAATAAACTTGAAATGTTTACTGCTTGATTATTATATACTTTTATATAATTCGATACATCTACAGGTAACTGTGAACACAAAGAAATTGGTTCAGCTAATAAAACAGGATCTTCAGTTTCTTTAATATTATAATTAGGTATAGATGTATGGTGTTCATATGGTTGTTGTAATGTGAAATATTCTTTATACTGTGGTGAGAATCTTTCATGACCATTTAATTCAATGTGTATTTTATTATCATCTATAGATGATGATGAATTTATTACTTTATATGTTGGTGTTGTCCATATTATTTCTTTAACAGGATGTTCTAAATTAAGAGGGAAAATTGTTTTTGATGCATCTTTTTCTTTTTGAATTTGTAATTGTTCGATTAAATATTCATGTGAAACCTGGGAAAATCTTCTTCTTTCATCTGTATCTAAATATATATAATCTAACCAAACTTCAAGAGAAGGATTTGAATATGTTAATGCTGAAGATCCTGAACCATCCTCTTTCCTTCCTCCTGTTTCACTCCATCCTTCTCTTCTATGGAGATTAACACTATTTTGAATACCATAATTATTGTCATAGTTAAATGCTCCATCCCCCCATGTAAATTTAATATGTATATCATGGAATTGTAGTGCTATTATTGGTAAAGATAAACCTTTATTTCTACAAAACCAGAAGTTTAATGGATATGTAATAACACTTTGTTTTGTTTGTGTTTTAACAACACTATTACTAAAAGAACCAGACATATATTTGAATCCAGCTGCTTTTGATTCCGGGATAGTTAATTCATTCCATATTTGATTCCATTCTTTATAATGTTTATCAATCCTTTGACCTCCAATTTCTATTTCAACATCTTCAATTATATTATCACCACATATACCAAAATTATCAGTAAAAGTATTGTCAGCTAAAATACACCTTACATGACCACCGCATAATAAATCACCATTTCTCGAAACAACGACAGAACCTTTATTATTGACTCCATTATTTCCAATAACTTTTTTTCCGTTAATAGTTTGTTTTATACATTCCATTGAAAAATTTGTATGTCTTCTGTAAACAACTTTAAAGTATGTAATTTGTGGGTTTCCAGTTAGATAAAAGTCCTGTGAACTATAAGCAACTAATTGTAGTATTCCTCCGCCCATATTATATATATTATTATTTATATAATAATATTTTCCATAAAACGATATGATAAAATAAAAAAAATGAAGAACATTTTTATTATATATATTTTTAATTCAGATAAACTGATTAAAGAATAGAGTTGTTTCTTCTTCTGATTTTTCAAGATCAAGAACTTGTTTTACTGGATTCATTATTTGATTGGATATATAGAATGAATAATCAATTTTAAGTTTTTTCTGAGTAATATATTCCGGATGTTCTATACGATCACCTTGTAATATTTTTTTTTCTCGTGGTTGTCCTTTCCTTTTTCCAGATTTATAACGATTATCATAATCATATAATTGTTCATCGGGTAATTTAAAATATGCATAAGGTATTCTGTCATTTGGTTTAGGTTTATTACCTGGATTACGTTCAGCCATTCTATCAGCCAGTACTTTATGTGCAATACCTTCTGGATTTTTATAGAATCCTCTTAATGATTTTGAAACAACGAACATAGATTGATTCATTTTACCATCTTTTATTTTTTGAAGTGTTTTCCTTAACCATTCAATCGCAAGATCAATATTTTTTTGATTCATTATAATTTCAATTACATTTCCGAATACATATTTTACTATTGGAGCATTATCCCTTCTCTTCATAACAATACCCATAGATGTTCTTTCTTTTGGTTTATCTGATTTTAGTTCATATTTATCACCTGTATATCTTTTTTTAGAAATAAGAATAAATGGCCAAAATGTTTTTTCATATTCTAAATCTTGTGGACCTTTTCCTGAACTTTCTGTATCCCAGTCAGGGTTCATTTTATGTTCTGTAATCCATTCTCCAGATTTTACTCCACAATGAATACAATATTCTAATGCTTCTCTACCTTCTAATTCTTTACCTGTTTCATGATGTATTCTAGAAAATTTAACGAATACTGAGTCAGTATCTCCATAAACAACTTCTGGTTTGTTATATCCATTTAATTCAGCCCATTCTACAACACCATCTCTAGCATCATAAATCCGTTCACGACCTATAGAAGTAGTACAGGCAGCTATTTTTTTAAAGAATATAGAACTGGTTTTAGCGCCCATTTGACCATAAACAGAATTAGCTGTGATCTTATATGCTAATTGAAGACCATCCAATACTTTTTTTTTATTTTCGTCTGAAGTTTTCTTAATTTTTGCCCTTGTTTTTTTCCTTTGATCTAATAGAGTATCTAGAATTACAGGTATTATTCCTCTTTTAATATTTCCTTCTTTATCTTTTGTTGGTTTAGCAAAATAACATGTTGTTTGAGTTTCTTTTTTTAATTTATGAATCGTTTTACCTTTCATGATAGATTCATAATCATCATAAGATACTTTAAAATTATCAACTTTTTCAAGTATTTTATTAAATTTATTTGGATTTTCTTCTCTTTCTTTTTCAGTACATATGTATGTTTCATGTGAAAAATTCTTTTCAATAATAGAACTTGGATATAGGGAAGCATAATCTAAAACACTAACAGGATCATCAAGATATATACCTGGAGTAGGTTCAAGAACAATTGCTCCTTCAAAACCATCATCCATTTTTGATTCACTAAAGTTTTTAAGAGTTGGAATCCGTGTTTCTTTTTCTGAACATACTTTTGTTGAAATTGAGCTGATTTTAATACCTTGACCTCTGAGAAATATATATGATAATGGAACTGAAGAAACTGTTGCCATACCGATATTATTGGGAATTAAATCAAGTTGAAGTAATAGATGAATACAAAGTTCACAATCCATAATACAATATTTAGCTACTTTTGCTCTTCCGCTACTACCTCCGTTTTTATGAAAATTGAAAATATCTTGGGGTGATACATCATCTTTGGCTAAACACCATTCATAAGATATAAGGTCTTTTTTATATTTTCTTAAATCGAGCTTTCCAATGATACCCATTGTTTTAAGATTATTTGAATTTCTCCTTTCGGTATTCAAACCTTTTATTTTAAATTTCTCACCATCTCCATATTTTACAGAACCATATTTAGTAATTAAATTAATTGTAATATAATCCCCCTTCTTAAGATTACCAAGTGTATTTGTATATAGTATAGTGATATAATCTGATGTATCTGTTTTAATTAGTCCCGACTCTACGATTCGACCTTTCATAAAATGAGCAGATACATCATCTAGTTTATAAGAATCTAGTGAATGACCTTTTTGAATTTCCTTTTGAATATCAAAGATAACACGTCCATCCATAGATATATAATTAAGGATATTATCACCTAATCCGGAGGAACTTAGTTCTTTTTTTACAACTTGACATTTCTTTTCCCAATAATCATTATAAGAACTTAGTGTCTTCTTAGGTTTTGATAATACATCCATAGTATCAATAATATCTGAATCTCTATTTCTCATAAGACGTCCAAGTCTATAGAAATCATTTTTAGAGCATTCTTTACAGCAATTACTATATGTTTTAGTTCTCTTACATTTTGAGTGACACGGGAAAAGGAAATCAACTCTTTTATTAAGATAATCAAAATCAAAACCAAAGATATTATAACCGGTAATAAGATCTGGATTATGATAGAGCATTAGATCTTTCCATTTAAGTAAAAGTTCTTTTTCTGATTTACAGCGATAAACATGAATACCTTCTATATCATCACATATTTCTTCATTGGGTTTTTTATCATTACCAATAATTACCATTGAACGGTCATAACATTCTTTATCTCCATAACGATGGAATGCTGTACCAATTTGAATTATTGGATCGCCTTCAACTTTAATACAGTCACCATCTTCATTTTCTAGAGTATTAAATACATCTGTTAATTTATTAATCATAATTTCCCTTTTTTTCGATGTTTCTTTTGAAGATTTTAATTCATCGATGAAATGATCATCAAATCTATCCATAATTTCTTCGAGACTATCTTCTGAATATATACCATTAAGGGTGTAAATTGATTGAATATTATTTGATCCACCATTGAAAGCTTCTTTAATCCATTTTTTAATTTGAATTCGAATAAGATTATTGGGATTTAGTTTTGTTTCTGATGTAAAGAATGTTTCATGAATATCAATTGCTAATTTCTTAAAATCTTTATTTGGATTCGGAAAGTCTCCATGAGAACTGTCGCATTCAATATCAAAGGAAGCAGTAATAAAACCTGCTATTTCTTCACATGTATATGGTTCGATATATTTGAGAGGAAGATCTTTAATTTCAATATCAACATTAAAACATTTATTATCTTTTTCATTTATGATATATCTTTCATTTGGAACAGTTACTTTAACCCATCCACAAGTATTAAGTTTCTTTTCATGAACAAATCTTAGAAGGGGATGGATCTTAGATTCATAAAGGTTAGCTGTACAAGCACAACCGTTATCAATTTCAAACCAGTCTTTATATTTCTTATCAATTAAACATTCTATTGGTTTTTTATCTTTACCTTTAAAACCCATAATGATTTTATTTTGCTTTGATTTCGGTAGATTAATCTTATGAAACTCTTGAATAGCTGATATACAATTTCTCATAGTTTTGTAATCTTTAAAACAAACTTTTGCAAACTTAAATTTACTTATTTTATCACATTCAATATCATAATTTAATCCATAAAAGTTATAATATCGTTTAACTTCTAAAAGGTCTTGTTCATACATTCCATTCCAAACACTATAACCTGTTTTGTATGAGTTGATAAACTTATTAATTAATTTTAGGAATGTCCTGACACCTGATTCACCCCAATTACCTGGTAATCGGAAGAAGAAATAAGGACGAAAACCACTAATATTACAAACAACATTTTTACCTTCTTTTGTTTTACCATACATAGTGATGACAAAATGTTTATCATTCCATCCATCACCACCATCAACAGTTAAATCATCAGAGTTTAAATCAATAATTTGAAATATATGGGCATCTTTCATTTATATATATATATATGTGTATTAGTTTAAGTAATTAAACTATATTCAAATTTTAAATTATTATATAAGATTATTTATATATATGAGAGAATTTTTAGTATTCTTTTTAACTGTATTTGTTGTATTTATAATAATAAATAAATTATATGCTCTTGATGAAGTCGTTCAAATAAAATCAGGGAAAGATAATATAGTATATATTGTTAGAGATCTTCCTGATGCTAAAGAAGCAGCCGATAGACTATCTGAAATTAATACTAAAGTATTAAAGTTGATTGATTCTATTAAAGATCAAAAAAAGGATGGTGTCGATCGATTAAAAGAAAATTATAATCCAAATAATTTATCTGAGACTGGTATAAATGCTAAATATACTTCTTATTCTGTGAATAAAGGGGAAAAAATATCAATTTGTTTAAGGAATAAAATGAATAATACGTTTGAAGATACAAACACAGTAATGTTTGTGGTATTACATGAATTATCTCATGTGATGACTAAAACGGTTGGTCATGATAAAACATTTTGGGAAAATATGAGTTATTTATTACATGAAGCTGAAAAAATAGGTATATATAATCATCAAGATTATGGAAAAATTCCTGTCGATTATTGTGGGATGGAAATTAACTCAACTCCGTATGATTTAAAAAAATAATATTTTTTCTTTATATATGACGACTTTTTGTTCAGGTAATTATTCGAATAAAAGAATAATTAAATGTATTCCTTTATTGGAAAATAAATGTTATGTTTTTATTGGAAATTATCAAGATAGATTCGTAATAGAAACTATTAAAAACAATATTAATTCCAATAACCCTTTTTTAAAAATTGAAAAAATGAATAATGGTGAAGATAAGATTAAACGTTTATATACATATTTAACTGATAAAGAAACTGAAGATATAGATGAAATGAAAAAAGAAATACTTAATATATTATTTATAACTGATTATGAATCAATATTTATTGATGATTTAATATATGACGATGATACAAATGAGAAAGTTTTAATGAAAATTTCTGAGTATTGTTACAATGCTTTTGAACCAACACCAACGAAGTATATATTTAGTTTTTATGAGGCATTTGATAATAAGATATTATCATTAAATATTGATTATCCAGATAATAATTTTGAAGTAAATATAATTGAAGGGAAACCATGTGATTTAATCGATACAACGATGATTGATAAGAATGGAGAGCAAAAATTAATTGAAAAAAAGAGTATATTACTTAATTTATTTGAGAATAATGAAATCAAAGATGATATTATTATTTATATATCTTTGAAAGAATATTTAGATAAAAAGAATATATTTAATGAAATTCAGGATAGTATGATGACTGATTGTGAAATAAAATCATTTTATAATGGAATGATATATAAATATTGGCCAAAGATAACTTTTGATGAAATGACTAAATATGATATAGAAAGTTTTAAAGAAAAACGAATCGATAAAAAACAGAGTGAATCAATAATATTAAAACAATATTCGGATGCTATAAGATTAATTAATCGGAAAAAAAAGAAAGATATTCTATGTGATTCATTTGAAATTAAGTATATGAGAATTATTAAAAAATCGGATAAATCAAATAATATTAATATTTCGAAAATATTCAATGAATCTAAATTAAGTGAATATATTCCATTTGTAAAACTTGTATTAGATAGTCATAATGAGAAATATTATAAATTGTTTAAGGATTCAATTATATACAATGGATTCGAAGGAGAATTAAATGATAATCAATTAGTTGATCAAGAATTATGTAAAGAGTGGTCGGATGATTTTCATATTAATTCAAAATATAAACATAGTGTTGATTTTATTCATCCTAGTAATGTAATAATATTTAAGGTATATAGAGAAAATATAAAAGATATTTATTGTTCATTAATTTTACACATAAATGGAGATATTGAATGTATTATAAAACAACGGAAAAATATAAAATCTTACAGAAAAACTAGTGTGAAAGCCAAGGAAGATATTATAGATTTACTTAAATACTGTAATAAATTAATTAGTATAATTAATAATTATAAAGTTTCAGAAGACCCTATTATAGATTTCGGTGATGAAAGTACATTAGAAAATGTATTTATAAATAAAGGAGATTTAATCATTGATTTTATTGATTGTTCATTATTATTTGATAAACATAAACATAAGGTTGAGAAAGGAATAGACCTTGACAAAGTCCCTGATGGTTATAAAGATGAAATATCCCCTTTTAAAATTGGAAACCAATTACCAAATTGGGTAAATTTAATAGGTAATTTTATGTCAAAATTACCTATGTATTTTCGAATTAAGGTAGAAGAAAAGGAAAATATGCAAAATGAAGATCGAATAATAGGGCATTATAATAGAGTTAATAATTATGCGAATCTATCAACAATACATTCAACTATTTCGGCTTATTCAAATATATATGAACCAGAAGAAATAATTACAAAAATTTCAAAAGACTTTGGAAAACCTTTAGAAGAAATGAAGGAAGAATATGAATTATGGAATGAAACAAATATAATGAGGGAGAGAAACAAAGAGAATCTAAATAAAAAAATGACAAATAACTATAATTTAAATGTTGAAGAAAATGGTCCAGATATTAATATTCATAAAAAATCATCTGATAGGTTTTTACAAATAGATATTACTAATGTAAAATCTTTTAATGAATTAAACCGTATAATATATGTACTTAAATCTATTATAGAGATGTATGATAATTATATTAACGATAAGTTAATAAATAGAAATAAGAAGTATTTTGAAAGTGATGATATTATTGAATATGAATATGGTCAAGATATATCCGAAGAAGAAGAAGAAGTTGAAGATGTACAAAGAGAATTAAATATTGCTGAATTATTAGATTCTGATGAAGAAGTTTCTGATTTTTCTTCCGACGATTCCTCTTCCCAGGAAGGTGGGGCAGGTTATAAGGTAAAGTCGTATCATATAAATCGGTTAAAAGCATATGATCCTGAATTATTTATATTTAAATCTGAAAAATGGCAAAAAAATAAAAAAGGTGAAAAAACATCTCGTTATGGTTATCCTAAAGTTTGTACGGCATCAAAAGAACAAAAAAGACAACCGATAGTCGTTACAAAAGAAGAATTAGATATTATTGATGCTTCTTATGATAAGGGTTCGGGTAGAGAATCATATTCATATGCTATATCTATACCCGGAAGACCTGATAATATTAAGTATATATGTCCTCAATATTGGGATATGGCTAGTGACTTAAGTATTCGACCTAATGCGGTTGATAAATCAAATATAGTCCCTAATAATGTTAAAAATACAACTACTCGTTCAATTCTAAAAAGAGATGGAACATATTGGGCCGGCGTTACTAAAGATGATTCAATATCAGCAAAATATTATATACCATCAATAATAGGTGATGGTATTCATCCTCAAGGATATGGATTACCATGTTGTATGTCAAATACAAAACGATCAAGAATATATAAAAAAGGAGATAATGTTTTTTGGGTAGATCGAGAAGGAGATACTCATGAAGGAGTTATTATAGAAAAAGATGAGAATAAAGACAAACAATATATAGTCACAAATTTAGAAACTGGAAAAAAAGAAAGTATTAATATCGTTGATTTAAATCACATTAAAAAAGAAAAGAAAAAAGAAAAGGATTTAGGAGAAGGAGAAGGAGAAGGAGAAGGAGAAGAGGAAGGAGAAGGAGAAGGAGAAGGAGAAGGAGAATTGGAAAAGGAAGAAAAGGAATTAGGAGAAGGAGAATTGGAGGTCGAAGAGGAAGAGACAATTCCAAAAATACAATTAATAGGTAATATAATAACTAAAGATGAAACAAAGCCGGGTCAATATGCTAAATTACCATATACTTTGTTAAAATTATTCGGTCAAGATAAAATAACTGAATATGACGAGATATTTAAAGTTTCAAAAGGTTTCCTTAGAAAAGGTGTTCATCATGGAAGATATGAGATACCTAAAATAAAAATGGGAGATAAAACGGAATATATTGTAATGTCGTCACTTATTATGTCAATTATAGAATTAATATATAACTCTAATGATAATATTAAAGGTTATGAAGATAGTAGTAATGTAATCAATCATTCAAAAAATTTAGAAAAAATAAAAAAAGAATATGAATTAACATTAAAAGATAAAATAAAAAAAGGAGAAGAAAACGAAGAAAACAATGAAGAAAAGGAATCTCTTAAAAGATCATATAAAGAGTTAAAAGAATCTATTCGTATGTTTATTTTTAAGAATATTATACTTGAATTCGAGAAAGATATTAGTAAATATCAGAAATGTGGTTCATTGATTCGATCATTTAGAAAAATAGATATGGATGAAGTGGATAAATCATATATTATTAAAATTTTAAAAAATAAAAATGATTTTAATTCAGAAGAACTAATAAATAACATAGATGATACGAGTAAAATAACTAATTCAGAAAGTATGTTTTTACTTAACCTTCTTTTATCACTCAAAGCTTATAAAGACTATTTATTAAGTGATGAAGAAAAACATATTGAAGTGATAGCTCCAGCAATACAATTATTATTTGGTTTTGATATTGTATTATTTGAAAATATTGAAAATCGAATAAAGGTTAAAGGTGTTAATCCCGTAGGTCATGAAAACGTTGTATTTATATATAAGAAAGATAAACATTATGAACCACTTATATATAGGATAAATAGAAAAGGAGATGAATTAAAAATATTTAATGATAAAGAATTTGATGAAAAAATACCTAATGGTGTTGAGAAAATATTTAAGAATGGAAATTACAAAGAATATTTTGAAGAAAACACATATCCAAGAGGAAGGAAAAGTATTAAAAAAATAGAAGGAAGATGTAAATCTGAGGATGGTAAAACATTTTGCAGTGAATGGACAAAATGTATATCTCTTACACAATTAATTGGCCAGGCACTACCAGACGAAAAAGGGTCTGAAATAAAATGGGTTGATGGAGAAATTAAAAATTATGCTACGGTTTTAGAAATAGATGAAGAAAATAAAGAAATAATTACTACAGAAGGAAATGTAGAATTAGGATATAAAAATGTTTATGTTAAATTAGATAAACTGGTTGTAATTTCACAAATAAAAGAATTATTAGAAAATAAAAAGAAATGGAAATGGATTGATAAATCATGTAGTAATTATCTGGCTGATATTAATATTGAAGCTTTAATAAGAAGAAAGAAACATCCTAAAAAAGATAAATTATTATTTGATTATTCTGTTGGAACCCGGAATTTAGTTGACAATGATATAACAGAAGAAGTACTAGAATTAGTTCAAAGTGAATTTTTTATGTTAATTGATATAGTAAAAGATATAAAACATCAAATTAAAAAGAAAGAATATGAAGACTATAGTCTAATAGAAAATGCTGGATATACTATAAAAAAACTACATTTAAATAGTTATTCAGAAGTATCCTATATTATTACGGAAAAAGAAAAAGGTAAATATCAAATAATCCCTACAGTTCCATTTCTATTACCATATGATAATAAATATGAAATAATATATGAATTAAATGAAGATTATAGTTCAACGATAAATGAAACACTTGAATATTTAAATGTATTTAATAAAAAACCAATTTCTTTAATTGAAAATTCAAGCAAAGAAGTAACAACATTATTATTAGAGGATAATGTATATGTCCCTGTTATACATGAAAATATTAGAGAAAATGATAAACTGCGGACAAAATATTCTTTTATTGAAAGTGAATGTAATATGTTATTTTTAGAGAAGTATTTGTATAGTATTAATTTAAATGATAATGAATTAACTAAATTTATAGATGGATATAAAGCCAAACAACAATATAAAAAGAATATAAATTATAAAATTATATCTAAAATAGAAGAAAAAAAAGTAGAGATAACTGGAATAATTGAAGATGAAGAGTTAAAAAATAAAACTATATATTTTACGAGATATGGGAAAAAAATAATTAAGAAGAGTAAAATCGATTATATCCATAGAAATATATATAGTAAAGAGAGGAATAATAATAATATTGTATTAAAAGGGTATATTATTAAACATCAGGGCGATAATATAACCATTGAGGTTAATTTATTGGATATTATAAATAATATCCTTTCTGATAATATTATGATTTCCGAACATAAAAGGATTAATCTATATGGTTATTTGAATTATAAGAAAAATGATAAATATAAATTAATGGATAAAAGTGAACCGAGAATTACAGAAGGGGAAATGTCTGAAATTGTGACTGATTCTAAAATTTTAAAAACATTTATTAATAATTTATTAATCAGTGGAATTGATAAATTGAAGGAAAATATTAGTATTAAAATCGATCCTAAGGATTATAAATATGAAATCAATGAAATATTATATTCATATGAAGATTATAGATTTTTAGATAAACTTGAAACTATATTTACAAAGAAGAGTAGTTATAAAGATATAACATTAAATACAATTGGAGAACCCGAAAACCGTTTAATTAAATCTAAATTTAAAAAGGTAGATACAATACCTTATCATATTAAAAAATTATATGGTCAAAGCTGTAAAGTATTATATCATTTAAATGATATAAATAATGATTTATTAAATTTAACAACAGCATTTAATAAAATTTCTACTAAAAAAAGATATTTCGAGAGTATTATTAAAAAACGGATTAGCGATGAATTCAGAAAAATGGATAAATCCGATGTCTATATTTTAGATAAATATAATCAGAAAAAAGTAGAAACAGATGCATTATTAAATAAAAAAACAGAACAATATAAAAATACAAAAGAGATTTTTAATGAGATTGATAATAAAATTGTCCATATACCCGATTTGGAATTATTACTAAATAGTTTTGATATAAATAATGATTTAAATAATGATTTAAAAAACATAGATGATAATGATTTAATAACTGATTTGGCAATAATATTAATAACATATGATAAAAATAAAAAGTTGAAATTATATTTTTATTCAACTAAAGAATTATATCTTGAGACAAAGGTATTATCATTTCACCATACATTAATAGAATATGAGGATTTAAATAAAAAAACTGGTAAACGAGATAATACGAAAGATAAGTATATATTATCAAATATAATATCTGATGGTAAATATTATTCAACGATTAGAGATTTATTTGCTATGAATGATTATCATAGAGAATGGATAAAAAAACAAGATGGAACAGAAATAATTAATAGAGTTACTCCTGAATGGCTTGAAAGTACCGATGATAAAGAAGGATTATATGAATTATTAAATGAAAGAGAAAATGACCAAAAAGAAAAAGAATCAATGTTAGATAATATAGAAAAACAACGGAAAGAAGAAAATATAATTAAAGAAGATTTGGAGAGAATAATTAAAGAAAAACAATTAATTAATGATAAACTCGAAGAATTGGAGGATTAAATAAACATTATTATTTTTTATAACTTCCATTAACAATATATGGAATATTTTCAAAATCAAATTAACATGTTTCTTTTAAAAAATCATATTTTAAAAGATCCTCTTTGTGACTGGTTTAACATAAATAGTGGACTATATGAAAAAGATAAACCGAGTCATTATAAAAATTTAATATTGAATGAATCAAATAAGTATAAACAAGATCTATTTGAAAAAATAGCGATTATGTCTGGATTAAATAATATTAATCTAACTAATAAAGACCATAATGAAACTGAAATATTAATAAGAGATAATAATCCGATTATTATAAATGGTTCATTATATAATCCTGACGAGAATATAAATGTAAACTGTGATATAATAATACGATTTGATTATTTTAAAAAACTATTTCCATCAATATCGAATGTACCATTTCATTTATTATATCAAAATCCCTTAGATTATATGTTAATTGGTGTAAGTTATTCCTCATTAAAATTTAAGATTGATTTAATGGATGTTAATAATGATGGGGTTATACCATATAAAAAATGTAGTCTTTATTCTTTTCAAAGTGCGTTCTATAAAATAAGGAGATATAAACCACATTGTTTTATATTGGGGAAGGGGTATCAGTATAAAAACGCTATATTACCGAGGAATGATTTTATTTGTTATTTTCAAATAAGTGATTGTCTTATTCAGAAGTATAATAAAGCACTCCAATGGATAATATATATAAAGAATAATTATTCAAATATGAATATTCGCCCTACTCCAACTCACAATGAATTATATCCAAATATGAATTATAAAGAGAGTGATTGGGAGATAGAGAAACATAAATTAGCTATTCAAATAAAAGAAATAACTTTAGTATGGAATATAACGTATGATGAACGATGTAATTATGTTGAACATGGTATAACATGTTGGGATGATAATCGCTTGATAAATAATCTTAAAGAATCGAAAAAGAAAGATATTCAAGAACGAATGATACATATGAATAAAAACAATGATATTTTAATATATCCACGAAAAACTGTATCTGATTCATTTAAAAACATATTAGAAATGGATGGTATTTATTTTGATGTTGAAAGTTTCTTAACATTTGATCAAAAACAAGATTTATTTAATGGAGAAGTATTTCCGGTAGAACCTATTATAGCTATTTTGGGATTTATTTACAATGATCATTATTATGATTTTACTATTCAAGACTATACTATTCAAGATGAAGAAAATATTATAAAGTTATTTTCTGAAAAATTACATTATATAAGTAATGGGGATATATTAAATATTTATCATTGGGGACATGCTGAGAATGGTTATTTTAATTATATTTATAAAAAATATCCACAAATTCAATTTCCTAGAATAAATTTAGTAAATGTTTTAGATCATTTTAGAACTGAACCTGTAATTGTTCAAGGGGTATTTAAATTTGGATTAAAAGAAATAGGTACTGCTTTATATAAAAATGGTCTTATAAATACAACATGGGGAGAAAATGATAATGGTTTAGATTCAATGATACGTTTTAAAAAAATATGTTTAGAAAGAAACAAAAATATTCCATTAAAAAGATATAATGAAATAAGTGAGATTGTTGAGTATAATATGATAGACTGTCGCGTTTTATTTGAAATAGTAGATGTTCTCAGAAAGATATATTTGTAATATATATATATTATATAATGGAAATATCTGCTTTAGATTTTTTTATGATTAATTTATTATCATATATAGCAGGATTGGGGTCAGGTCTTATTATATGTTGTAAAAATAAAGATATTTTTTTAGGTCGATCAAGAAGTTCTGATAATTTAAGAGGTCAGGATATATATAATGTAACAAATCCTCCACCTCCAGTAGTTCAAGCGAGTGCTCCAACTATTCCACCCCAACCTCAATCTCAGCCACAAATTACAAAAATAACTCTTGAATAATTAGTAATAATAATATAAAGGTTTGAGACTAATCTTTTATAAATGAGTGAATGTTTAATTAATAATGACCGTGAAGTTTTTGATATTATTTCGAAGGAATCAATACGTCAAAATGATGGATTAGAGATGATTGCTAGTGAAAACTATACATCGAAAAATGTTCTAAGTGCTCTAGGTTCAATAATGACAAATAAATATAGTGAGGGACAACCAGGGAAACGATATTATGGTGGTAATGAATATATTGATGAAATGGAATTATTATGTAAAAAACGTGCCTTAGAATTATTTCAATTGGATAAAAATGAATGGTCTGTAAATGTACAACCTTATTCTGGTTCTCCGGCTAATTTTGCTGTTTATACAGCATTATTAAATCCACATGATCGAATAATGGGTTTAGACCTTCCTAGTGGAGGGCATTTGACTCACGGATTTTATAATGGTAATAAGAAAATATCTGCTACTAGTATTTATTTTGAGTCTTTACCATATGAAATAGATAAAGATACTGGATTAATAGATTATGAAGAATTAGAAAAACGAGCATTATTATTTAGACCGAAATGTATTATTGCTGGAGGTTCCGCATATCCTAGGGACTGGGACTATGGAAAATTTTCTGAAATAGCAAAAAAAGTTGGAGCATATCTTTTAGTTGATATGGCACATACAGCCGGATTAATTGCCTCTAAACAGTTAAATAATCCATTTTTATTTGCTGATATTGTTACTACAACAACCCATAAAAGTTTGAGAGGACCTCGTTCAGGAATGATATTTAGTAAAGAAAAATATGCTGATAAAATTGATTTTGCTGTTTTCCCATCGTTACAGGGAGGACCACATAATAATGTAATATCTGCTGTAGCTGTTGCGTTAAAAGAAGCTAAACATCCTGAATTTATTGAATATTCTATTCGAGTAATTAATAATTGTAAGATATTAGGAGAAGAATTACATAATAAGGGATATGAATTATCTACTGGAGGAACCGATAATCATTTATTACTTGTTAATTTAAGAAATAAATTTATTACTGGAAGTAAGGCGGAGTATGTATTAGAAAAGGCTATGATAAGTGTTAATAAAAATACTATTATAGGTGATAAAAGTGCTTTGTCCCCGGGAGGTATAAGAATTGGATTATGTGCATTAACAACACGGGGTTTAGATGAAAATAATTGTAGATGTGTGGCAACATTTATAGATCGAGCAATAAAAATAGGACAAGATATAAGGGTTACAAAATTAGCTGATTTTAAAACTAATCTAGATGGTATGATGGATAATCCTGATAGTGAAATAAGTAAATTACGAGACGAAGTCATATATTTTTCAAGAAATAATTTATCAAAGATATAATTTTATTTATTTTTCCTTTCTTCCATTAATTTTTTAATAATTTCTTCATATTTTTGATTTTTTTCATGAATTTGATTCACTATATCTGAATTATTTTTAATTTTTTCTGTCATTGTTTCAATTATCCGTTGCTGTGTTTCTATTATTTTTTCATATTCTTTTTTATCTTTTGTACATGTTTCTAATTCTTCATCTTCAGTGAATAAACGCGTTGAATATGTTACATTACCCATTTTATCTTTTACTTTTAATATACATGAAGGAGGACTCGCATCTAAATATATTTTATTATCACCCATCCGCTTATATTTCCCCCCTGTATAAAAATATTCTTCCCCATTATCTTTAACAGTGATATATTTAACACATTTACCTTTTTTTAAATCAAACGCAGAATCAACTTCTTTAAAACCAATTAATTCTTTTCGTATAGTAGCTAAGTCTTGACTCATATAATAATTATAATATTATAATTCATTTAAGTATTTTATGATTATAAAATTAATAAAAAAATATTAATAATTAATAGTAGTAAATGTCTAAAGAAGAAAAACAACAAATTGATATTATTCAATCTCCAAAGAAGATTAGAATAGTAAATAAAGATAAAATAAAAAATGATTCTATTGGACTTACAGATGTGAGCCATATTCAATACATAAAATTAAGAGAATTATGGGTTAAACTTCAGAAATAACTATTTACTTATGACCAACTCTTTGAACATCAAATCCAGGTTGCTGAATACGATGATACCTACGCATTCTGATATTATTTTTTTGCTTTGACATGTACTTTTGGGTATAGGGTTGAATCACGTTTCTTTTCACATGAAAGTCTTTATAAATCCCAAGGAAAGGATAATTAAGGGACATTGACGGTGTATATTCGTCCTTTTTATTTGGTACAGCGTTGTTGTAGTAGACCTTCGTGAGGTCCATAATGAGTTTTAATACTAAAAACCATTAAAAATTTTTTCAAATTTTGATTACCTTTTCCTTCTTGTAGATCTTTTGGATCTTTTGGATCTTTTGGATCTTTTAGATCTTTTAGATCTTTTGGATCTTTTAGATCTTTTAGATCTTGTAGATCTTTTGGATCTTGTAGATCTTTTGGATCTTTTAGATCTTTTGGATCTTTTGGATCTTTTAGATCTTTTCCTCCCACCTCCTTTATATTTAGTTAATGGATAAGAATCCATAACTGACCCTAATGGCACACCGCCTCTATCGGCTATCGGACGTTGCTTCACCCAAAAATTAAATGGTATGAGCGGGTGATTAATATCACTAGAATGTGAACCATAAAGACGGTTGGCATGTGATAGATTCATAGGATTATTAATATCTTGATTTACCCTCATATTTTCAGCCAAAACTCTATTCCTTTCTTCTGAAGAATTTAGTGCTTGTTGCTGAGCAATTGCTGGTTGCTGGGCTGTCGCTGGTTGATGGGCTGTCGCTGGTTGCTGAGCATATGCTTGTTGAGCATATGCTTGTTGTTGAGCATATGCTTGTTGTTGAGCATATACTTGTGGGATAATACTTATAAGATAATGATAATATTCCAATAATGCTGTATCATGTGGGGTTTGTTGTAATCTACCATTAATCTTTCCTAATTCGGTCATTAAATCTATATAATTTTGTTGTGGATTCTTTTCCATTTATAATATAGTAAATAATTTTAATTAATTTATTTACAGAAATATAGTAACAATACACAGATAACTAGACATATAATTAATGATCTTGTAAAATATATATCTTTATCCATATTTTGGAATCCATCATATTTATATAAAAGAGATCTTGGTAAGGTTTCAGTGGGTTTTTCTTGACCATTTTCATCTAATATTTCACTTTCTTTTAAACATACGCAGGACCCTCTAGTACAAAGAAGTCGATAACCTGGTTTACATCTCTCACATGCCATCTTATATTTATCAATATAGTAAGATAAAGACTTTATAGTTCCACTTCGATAATCTTCTTGTATTTTAGTTGTATCACACACTTCACACATACTTGTACAATAATCTGGGCGAAATCGTAAATTGTTGATAAGTCTACTTGCGGTATCCCGTATTCCTTTAATTTCTTCGGATAAGAATATTTTATAAGTTAAGGCATTTATCCCTTTACTTATAATATCTTTTTTAGAAGCCTCATCTGCATTTATGATTTCTTCTTTAACTTTCAAAAATGCCCCGTCTATTTTCTCCCGTATTTCAGATTCTTCTGAAGGAAAAGTCTCTTTAAAACGATCCTTTGATCTTCTTAATTTATCTGTTAATTCATTGATAACAGCCATTTTTATACCCTGCGCAAGTTCATCATTTTCAGGAAAAGAATCAGTACTTAGATCATTTGTAATTTCTCCCCTTACATATTCTTCAAAACTATCTAAAAAAGAATCATCTTTTAGAAGTTCTATAACTAAATCAGTATATTCCTCTTTTAATTCGTTAATAACCCTTTCTTTTGCTCCTTCTTGTAATTCGTCAATCTCTTCTTTACAGGAATTACTCTGTTCTTTCTTCCCACTCTCCTCGCCATCGGCAAATTTCTTATCACAACGAACATTACATTCTTCTTGAGTAAGTCCCGAAAATGTTCTGCTTATTAATTGTCCCATATATATATATATATA
>CETY01042301.1_pt1 | contig 21220 bp, 20 predicted proteins | sample 361551 | NCBI WGS metagenome assembly CETY01 (sample SAMEA2623135, study PRJEB7988) | marine metagenome | biome: marine biome (ENVO:00000447); feature: deep chlorophyll maximum layer (ENVO:xxxxxxxx); material: "saline water (ENVO:00002010), including plankton (ENVO:xxxxxxxx)" | depth 45 m | reverse complement strand
ATCTTCCTCATCATCTTCCTCATCATCTTCCTCATCATCTTCGAATGTATCAGGATCTAGTACCATTCTCTTATCACCATGATATCCTTGTGGGTCATAGAAACCAAGTGATTTTTTATCAACATTCTTTTGTATATTGTATTTGCTATCAATATTTTTGCTGTCTTGCCAGACCCCCTTCTGTATTTCAAAAACAAGTTTTTTAGGAGTCTGAATCTCCCCATGAGCAAAAGTGACTGGTACATTGGGTATCATTATTTGGCTTTTATTTATATAAATTATGTCTCCAGCCTTAGCTCCAACTGGTACATTTACTTTAATAGCTGAATCATATTTGTACAAGTTGCTTCCAGTGGTTGGAACCTCAATCGGATGCAAGTTTTGACCTATATTTACTAAAATTGGTCCGGATTCATAGTTTCTATCCAAAGTAATTTTTATAGGTTTTTCTCCGGCATCGGGTTCCCATAAATGGCCTTCAATTATAGTCTCCGTTTCATCACGTTTTGAAAGAATTCTCGAAAATTCATCAATTTTTTCCTTTAGAATTTTATCTTTTTCATCAATTTCCTCTTTTAATATTATTTTCTTATCTCGCTGTTTCCTCCTCGCGCGCTGCGCTCTGCGTCGCTGCGTTCGTGACTGTGACGCTGGCACTTGCAGTCGCTTCTCTTTTTCAAGTTCTTCTAGTTCTTCTGTTTTTTTCTTCAATTCCATTCCTTTTTCATCTAATTCTTTAAGTGATTCTTGTATGTTTGTTGGAATTAATGGCTTATTAGCCCTAATATGTTTGAGTCTTCTTTTAAAACGTTTTTTAAAAAAAGTATCCAAATTGGATGAATCTTCTTTGGATTCGTCTTCACTAGAATCTGTTTCTTTTATTTCATTCCAAAGCTTATTGAGATAGTCGTCCTCGAATGGGGTTAATTCCTTATTTGATAATAATGTAGTGAACTCTTCTATTTCATCCTGATCAATCTTTCCTTGTGTATTTCTTGTTTCAACACCACCTTTTTGTGTTTTATATGCTAATTTTTTCTTAAAAGATTTAACATAATTCTTGTAATGATATTTTTCACCCATTAATATTACACAAGAGTTTAAATGTAAGACAAATATTATAGATATGTTGAAACAAAGCTTTTTTTATATACTGTATTTTTGTAGTTTTTTTAAACCTAGTATACAAAGCAAGTTATACACACCAATGCTAATAAGCCAAAGAAACGAAGAAATATATTGGCCTAACTGTAAATATTTAGTTGTTTGTAAAAAAGGGGCATATGAATCTTGTAGAGAATGGGCACACCATATTTATAAAAAGAAACTTAAAAATATTTGTCCAATTTTATCCATACCAAAATGGTATACAAAACCATTTGGTTCCAAATACTTAATACAGAAAAGTATATATATTCTCGAAATGAGAATACCTATATTTATTGACTGGGAAGAAGCTTTTTCTAAAGCAAATAATATTAACCTGTATCCAACTATTATTTTGATAAAAACTGAAAAACAACATATAACTGAGTTAGGTAGAGTCTTTGGAGAATATAGCAATAGTAAATTTGCTCTTTTGTAAAAATATAATAAATTTTCAAAAATAATATTTATTATGCTTTCAAGAATAGGTATCTATTTTCATAAAATAAAAGTTCCATCCAAACCCATTTTCAGAAAGTTTTGTAAAGAATTGCAAAATAGTTCAAAACTAATTCTTCGATATAATGTTAGAAAAATGTACTGGTTATTGCAACCATATCGTAATTTTAGTGAAAGCAGAAAAACAATATACAAAACAGACAAAACTATTTATTATATATACAATCTACCTATCAAAGCAAATGCAAATTACTATAATGGAAAAAAAATAGTACAACACATGTGGTATATATATGCAAATTATCCTTTTTCTATTTGTGGGTCAATTTTAACTACATATTGTGCATTATCAGGTATTAAAACATAATATTAATTATGCGATTTCATTTATTTGGATTTATATTACATTTATTAGCAATAAGAGCAATAAGTATACAAAAATTTCATACTTATGAATTAAAAAATCAACATGATATTTCTATTGAATGGGAAAACTATAGTCATATATTAATATGTACAAAAGAAACTAAGGATCTTGCAAAAGAATGGGGAAATAAATTATTAAATAAAGGTATAAAAAACGATTCAATATGTGTTATAGCACCGCTACCAAAATGGATGACAAAATCTTCTGGTGCAAAAAAACTGATTAAAACAACTATAGCACATCTTGAAAAAGAAATACCGATTTTTATAGATTGGGGAGAAAAAATAATAAATATCAACAAAATTTGTGAATATCCAACAATAATATTATTATCTAAAAATAATCAAAATGAGATATACGAATTAGGACGTGTTTGTGGTAAATATAGTGATAAAAAGTATAATTATCTTACAAAAGAATCAAGAAGTTATTTTCAAAAATTATTTCATTTTTGAATTAATTCATAAACAAGCATATATGGTGCTTCTTCTTGCATCCAATTATTGTTATTTAATTCTATTGATTGTTCATCATTAAATAAATACCACTTTGAACCATTTCTACAATAAACATAGAAATGTTCATATTTATGAATTACTACACTACGAATATAATAATATATGGGAGTTTTTCCAACATACCACTCATTTATATCTAATTTCAATGGATATAATAAACGTTTCTTTGAAAAATAAGTTTGTCTTAGTAAAATTACCAAATTAAGCGGAGCTTTATAAATTCTGGTTGTTTTTTGTAGTTCACGTTTTTTGTTTTTAGAATCTTTCCAATCAGAAATAGATTCAATTTTAAAATATTCTTGTAAACAATCATTTAAGTTATCATGATTTACACTAATTTCTAAAGAATTAATATTTATTTTTCTTAAATTCTTTTCATATGGTGCATCAGCTGTATTCATAAATTCAATTTCCTTTCCTTTAAAGTCATTGTATTTAATATAATCTATTAAATGTAAAAAAGCTTCGTGAGCATCATGTTTTTTTCCTTTTTTAAAAAATTGTTCCCATTTCAATAATCTAAACAACAATACAGGATTATATATAGTATTAATTTTAAGTTTTTGTAACTTATTGATAATATAATACCAACTTGTTTGGAGCTTATTTTTTTGTGTTTCTAATTGGGGGTATTTTCTACTGAATATTAATATTTGCATTAAAACATTAAAATAACATGTATTACCAGTATTAATGAAAGTAACCATACTACTATATTTTTTAGATTCTTTTAAGATATTACAAAATCAATTCAAAATATTCAGATATAACAAACGAAAGGCCTAATAGTTGTTTTAGCTCTATTAACTGATAAGTCGCTCTAATTGTAACAATCAATTCATTTGGTAATTTAGTGTTAGCTATATTAGTATAGTTTAATATATCCAAAAATGTAGTTGAATTGTGTTTTGTTTCTTTTTCTTCATAAAATATTCTAGATTTGTAGTAAATTGTGTCTGATAATATACGAGGAGCGTCCCAATTTTTTAAATAATTCCACAAACTATCTTTTGTTCTTTGAGCTTTGTGTAAACATTTTATGTTTTCTATTTGATTACTATTTAGTTCAAAAACACATCCATAATCTATAAAACTAATTATATCACTTTTTTGATTATATAATATATTTCCAGGATTCATATCTCCAAAAATAATTTGAGATTCATAAATAGATTTGAAAAAACAAAGGGCTATTCTTTTACCAATATCTTCTTTTAATTCTATGTTATTATAAATAGGGACACCTTCTTTATAATAATAAGCGAATACTCCATTAATATGTGATAATTCTATTACTGGTATTAAAAATTCTATATTTTTCTTCATGGGGGAAGATGTGTCATAATTTTTCTTGTGAATAAGATTACACATTTGTTTTTCCCTATCTATATTTGTTTCACAAACAAATTTATCACATATTTCGGTTGTCATTAAAGAAACATGTGGTAATATCAATGAAACAATTTTTCCGAAAAAGTTAATTGAATTCAAATCCCTTTTTACATTTTGCTTTGTATTATGAGTAACAACTTTCAATAAAATCTTTTTATTGTTATAATATCCACTATAAATAGTTCCAATTGTTCCTTTAAAAACGGGTTTTTCCTCTATTTTTAATGATTCTATATTTCCATCAAATAGTATTTTTGGTAATATTTTGTACGAAGGTTCATATGTTATATTTTGTTCGAAATTAATTTCATTTGATTGTATTTGCCCAAGTTTTTCAAATATACCTCCTTCAATTCTTTGTAAAAATTTGAACATTAATTTGCTAATATCCATTTATTATTCTTTAATCAGTTTTTACATCTGTGCGACATACAGGACACAAGGGTTTTTTACATTTTTTTGTTAAATAATATTTTAAACACTTTGGATGAAACAAATGATCACAATGTGGACTATGCCACATTCTTTTTAAAAGTAATGGTTCCAAACAAATCGGACATAATCGTTGTTCATTGTGTTGATCCAGTTTTTTTGCTAATTTGACACTACCTTTTCTACTAACAATATATTTGTTATAGTCTTGATTGCTAAGTTTTATTTCTTGTTGTTTTGCTCTGCTCATAATAGTAACATGAAATTGAACATATGATAAAAAATCTTCTAATAATTCTCGGATTCTTTCTTTAAAGTTTTCTGTTGACATTCTTGAAATTCTTTCTTCATTTTCATTGCTAATAACATTTGTTGTTTGATTTATTATTAAATTACGAAATTCAGTTTCTACTGAACTAATCATTTCATTTCGAGAATTATTTAAAAAATTTAACCCAAAAGGGGATCCCAATTGAAGATCTTCAAAACTTAATGAAAAACTATATCCTAACTCCATTAAACATATGTGTTAAGTTTTTGTTTTACATATTTTCAGATAAAAATATAAGATTATACAATTAATGAGAATTGGTGATAAAATTGAATTGGAACTTAATAAGCCCCCTGTTTCTCAATCACAAAATCTGGGAAAATCAGTTATTGGGATAATTACTTATTTAGACCCTGATATTAAATACGGAGAAATTACTATTAATATAGCAGATTATACAATTGAAAAAGAAGACTGGTTTGGATTTAATTACAGAATAGATATTTCAAATACTAATGAACATATATATGCTAAAACGGATTCACCATATTTTGAGTTTAAAGAAGAAGAATTTTTAATAAACATAATACAATCAAACATAGATAATGATTTTTTTAGTACTCGATACAGTAAATCAGCTTATTTAAAAAAATTGGAATCTGGAAAATTATATAACATTGTTACTACTCATAACAACACCGAATTTGATCCAGGTAATTTGTTTAAAATTATTTCAATAAACAAAGAATCAAATATTTTAGTATGTTATAATCATACTGCCAGAAATAATCAAAGATTATTTCCTAACAAAAAACCCGTTTTCAATGAAGATATTGAAGTTAATGTATACAATGGTATATCTAAATTGAATAATAATCATATTCTGGATTTTCTTGAAATACAAGAAGATAGTGATAGTGATAGTGAATTCGATAGCGAAGAAGAATTGGAAGAAACTAAAGATATCTTTAGAATAAAGGGTCAAATACCTGCTTCCGAAAAAGAATTAACTGAGGACCAAAAGAGAGAAAAAATAGGTATGGCAATTCGTGAAATGTTCAAAAATTCAAAAATAGAAGACGAAGATATAATTAATCTAATTGAACATGTATTTAGCTCACTATATACTAAATTTGATGCTATGAAAAATTGGGAAAAAAACTTAGAACAACTTGACAGTAAAAATATTGTACCAGTTTTAGAAAAAACAGATTTAAAAACAAAACAGCCCATTTATAATGACCAATCAGATGAAAGTGATAATGAAGAGTTTGATTGGAAAACTGCCAATAATGAAGATTATAATCAATTAGATTATTATCAATTTATTGAAAAACAGTTACAAAGTCTTATTGTTACACATAATTCTAATCAATTCACTACAAAAAGCATTATAGAATGTGAACAAAATGGACTACCAATAGTATTGAATCCTTCTTATATTTATAAAAAAGATATTATACCTAATACACAAGATTCGGCACTAATAAAAAAATACAAAGTAAAAAACACTAATACTATTTTAGAAAAACTACCACCATCAGTACAAATGTTTTCAAAAATATATGATTCAGTAGGTAAAAATGCTTTTTCAATTTTTAATACATCAATTGAAAATATTCCAAATAATTATTTAAGCAAAATAAAACTTATTAAACCAAAAAAAACAACAAAAAATTCAGTCAAGTCTTCATGGACTAAACCTTCTAATCAAAAACTTTATATTGAAAAACAGAATCAAAAACTTGGACTATTTGAGGTACCTTTAAATCCAGTAAAAATTCCAGATAAATTGTTAAATTCAAAAATAGATAAATCAAACAAAGTAAATTATGACACTATAAAACCATTCATTAATGATTTTGTATGGGATAATAATCAAATTTGGCCCCGTTCTATAGTAATATCTCATTTCAAAAATAGTAAAGAAATATCAGAAATAATCAATAATTTTGAAGGGACTTCTCTAAACATTGAAGATGATTCATATTTAGAAAGACTAACTGAAAAAAAAGTGTTTAAGAATTCAAAACAAAGAGATGGCATTCAGCAATATACTATAGAATCAAAAAATAAGTCTATTTCAAAACAAATTTATAATGATTTGTATGATTCTTCATTAAGTCTATTTTCTGAAACTATTGAAGTATGGAACAATTCAAAAAAAATAAGTAACATAGTTTTAAGAAGTAAAACACAATTACAAATATTATTTGGTGGTAAATATGTTAGGAATGCCGAATTTGACGGTGAAAATCCATATTATTTTATAGATATATTTACTGGAAGGGAATTTTTACCAAAACACATTATTCTTCAATTAGAAGCAAATATTTCTACAAAAGATAATGAACAAGAATGTTTAAAATGTCTTATTAATCAATGGGGACAAGAAGAAACAAATACTAAAAACATTGTTAGTATTATCAATGGGGATATTATAGGAAGTCAAGATGATGTTCATGATGTATATAATATACAAAGGGTTAATGTAGATATTACTAAAGGATTGAATACTTCTTATGTTTTATCAAATCATTTGGGTAAAGATTTAGAAATATATTCACATATTACAAGTAATGGTTTTGTAGATGGTTTCATAAAAATATTTAACGAATTCAGTTCTCATAAACAATATGGCCAAAATATAAATAATTCACTATCTATTGATAACTATAAAGAACCACTTGATGAATTTTTCAAAACTGAAGCAGATTGGAATTCTTATGTATCATTTTTCAGTTTTGATGATTTAGAATTATATGATACAAAGATACCTGAAAAAATTATTAAAAATCTTGTTAAATTTAGTACTAATTTAAAAAAAACATATATTGCGTGGAAAAAGCTTAAAAAGGATAAAACAAGTTCTAAAGAGATTTTAGTCAAATTGAGTAAACGTCTTATAAAAGAGATTAAAAATACAAGAAAAAACTTTGAAAAGAAATTATATAATAATGTTGGATTGTATATTGCGTCATATATTTACTCAAAAATAGCTATAAGTCATGAAGCTCGAATTAAGATAATATTAAACACATTTGCTTTTAATAGCGAAACTAATAAATCTTTATGGGCAAAAGATAATTCCTTGATTGAAGAGTCAAAAATAATAACTCATGCCAGAAATAAATGGAATTATTCAGACAATATACAAAAAAACAATAATTTCACCTATTCTTATAAATCAAATATAGGAGTTTTCAAAAAACTAAAGAAGAATAAGAGTTCTAATATAATTATTTCCAAAAAAATCAGAACTATTATACCAATAGTTCCTAAAATTAGTTTTTCAAAAAATGCTATAAATATTGATACTTATGATTATTCTAAAGAACACAAACTTATTCATCAATTAGGAAATCAATGGAAAATGTTTAAAGATAATCAATTATGTGTTGACAACATGGAATGGGCACAAATAAATAACGATGAGAATTTAAGCAAAGATATAATAGAATTACAATATAAAGGATTAGTTAATAACCTATTTACTACATTATTAAAAGAAACTCCAAATGAAAAATTCAGGCTTCCAAAAATGTGGAAAGTTTTAGGTGATAAAGGTCATTTAGAAAAAATAAGAAACTGGCTATCAAATACTTATAACGTTAGTTATTATCTTAACAACTTAGTCAATTTTAAGGAATTTATGCAAGTTGTTAATGATGATATAATTGATTTTAGAAAATATGTGTCTACTAATACAATAGTTTCTTGGAATAAAACCTGGCTTCATTTGATACAACATCTTTTACATGAAATGGATACATTAGATTTGGCTTTTTCTGATTACAGAATTGTTCTTGAATCGGTTGTTACATATTTAATTGAAAACGAAGAAATTATTTCTGGAAGAAATATTATTATGACAAAATCTATTGTTGAAGATGCACACGCAATTGCTGAAGAAGATGAGGCTTCTGGCTTTTTTGGTCAAAGCAATAATAAAGATGATCAAAAAACAAATCGTGAAGATTCAAGAAGAAATTTGGGTCGGTTTAAAGAAGGTACAAAAATTCAATTTGATATTAAAACAGTATTAGCATCCAACGATACATATTCAGACAATATACCGTCAGACAATATACCTTCAGACAATATACCACCACAAAATATTCCGACTTTTGACTCTGATTATTCTCAAAATTTCGATGATGATATAGATGATATTTAACTTTCTTTGTCTTTTTGTTCTTTGTCTTTTTGTATTCTTTTCATTAAATATGTATTTAAAATACCTCTAAATGCTGTTGATAAACACATAGTATACCATATTTGTGTAAGATTATTAGAAAAATTTGTAGCAACAAAAAATATTATTGTAGACAAAACTGTTCCATATCCAATAATATTATACATACCGTAGCCTTGTATCATGCCTTCGGTTACACAAGTTAGTCCACATATTAATTGAAATAAAGATGATGCTGGAATAACTTTATTTGCAAAATAGATTACTTTTTCATTTTTTGAAAATAACGTAAAAACTTTCTTGCCAATTACAAAGTTACTAATCATGGCCAATATTGATACACTTGTTCCAAACCTATATAATTTTCTTTCAACAAAATGGGGTTTACTATATCTTGGAATTATAATTGGACAAATTAAACCAACAGAATATGTGAAAATATGTCCAATTTCGAATAACTGCATATTCAAAACGTGAGCCGCCGCAATAGAACCCGATAGATCCAAATGTTGTGCTTGACGAAATCCAATTAAACCTATTAAAGATAAACAAATTGCGCGCAATTGAATACTCAATCCTCTATTCAGCAATAGTTTTATAATTTTAAAATCAATTTTTGAGAATTTAATTAAATTTTTCTTTAATAAAGATGAGTAAAACATTTTAAAGCTTATTAATTCTGATATTACACTACCTAAAGCAATACCCTTAACACCCATTTTTCTCATAAGAATTGGATTCAAAATCATATTTGCTAATTGAGAATATAAGTTAATTTTAAGTGGTGTATATACATCTCTTTGTCCCCTAAATGAAGCAAATGCAAGAGAATTTAATAATGCGAATCCTAAACTTAAAATTCTTATTTCTAAGTATTGTATTGCATAATTATAGGATGGTGCATTAGCTGGTATTATCGATTTTATTACAGGTTCTTTAAATATAAATATACTACTACTCAAAAATAATCCTATTAATCCAATTAATAATATACTTGAACTAATTACGCTACCAACTTTTTCATTATCTCCTATTGAATCATATTTTGAGATAATTGGTATGATTACAGTGGGTGTGAATGATGCAATCATAAAAATTGAGTTAAATATTCTATCTGACGTACCTTGTCCGGCCAAAATTGCATCATTGTTTAATTTAGAAATCCAATAAGTATCGACAGCTCCAATTAAAGGATTCATTATAAAATTTACTACTGTACCCTGTGTAAGATCAAATATTTCCTTATTTGAAACAATATTTGAATTTGGTGGTTTTGGTTTCATCAAATTTTTAACAAATGAGACTGGTATTTTCAAAGATACCATGTCTATTTAAGTAAAAAACAATATAATTATATTACCGAAAATACTTTGATAATAATAATGAACGTTAAAAAATATATTAATCTCTATTTTTTAACTTATGTTATAACTATTAATGCTTTTAAAACAGGTTTCAAACAAGATTTAACCTTTATGCATCAGACATGTAATTCATGCACATCATGTAATTCATGTTTAATTTCTGAATCAACTGGGACTTGGTTACCAATTGGTTCAAAATCATCATTGCCACAGTCTTCTGGCACTCCAATAAAAATTGCAAATGAGAATTATGTAATATGGAAAAATCCTAAAACAGATTCTTGGTCTCTTGTCAAAGACGTTTGTCCACATAGATTAGCACCACTATCACAGGGTCGAATTGATGATGAAACCGGTTGTATTGAATGTCCTTATCATGGTTGGCAATTTTCTGAAACAGGAAAGTGTGTAAAAATACCACAATCAAAAAAAGGTGAAATCGGAAAAAATGTTGAATCAGTAGAAGTAATAGAAACCGGAGATATATTATGGGGAAAATTTGAATTAGAAAATGCCAATTTTAATAAAAGACCTGATATTGTTTTTCCAGAATTGAATAATGTAAAAACGTGTTTAACAAGAGAATTACCTTATTCTTTTGATTTTATGGTTGAAAATTTTATGGACCCAGCGCATATTCCATTTGCTCACCACGGTTTACAAGGTGTACGTAGTGATGGAATTGATATTCCAATGCAAGTTCTTACATCAAAAGAAGATTCAAATGAATTAGAGATTCATTTTACCGATAGAATTATGGGAAAAATGCGAACTGGAATTGTTTCATTTACAAGTCCAACATATTATCATTTTAGGACATTAAATGCTACTAACCAATACAATATACAACTTATGGCATTATTAACACCAGTTTCTTTAGGAGTTACACGAATTCATTTGGTTTTTTTTGGTGCTAATACTCCAAATTTATTTCCAAAATGGATCTCACATTCTTTTGGAAATAAATTTCTTGAAACAGATGTTTGGTTACATAATTGTGAAATAGCGGGCAATAAAATAATGGAATCGGAAAATAAAACATTATTAGAATCATATAATACACCAACCACTTCTGATATTGGACCAATTATCTGGAGGAAATGGTGGCAAAATCATATGAGCCATATTCCAATATATTCAAACAATAATGATAACAATAAAATAAAAGAACTGACTCCAAAACAACAAAGAGATAGAACAAAACATATAGATTCTTGTATTCATTGTCAAACTGCTATACGTAGAGCTAAAGCTTTAAAATCATTATCAGTTACTTCTTTATTTTTTATAAAGCCATTTCCATTATTATCTACAGCTACTTTCATTATTTCACGATTTATTTCGACAAAAATACTTGATTTGATATATGGCGAAACTATGTATTAATTTCAGGATATTTTTATTGTGTTTAAATATGGTTAGTAGTAGTGACGTTTTGAAAATACGGGCAATATATTCTGGAACCGAACAAAGGGAATTCTTTATGAAAAATCTATCTCAACAGTTTAGAAATTATTATATAGGTGTTTCTAATTTCCCAAATTATTATAAAACACACGATGATATAACAATTGACATTAATAATGTTAATGATGCAATAACAATTGCAGAAGAATTTACATCAACTGCCCAAAAAGAATATTTTGAAGACTTTATTGATGAAGATATTTCCTTTTTGATTAAAGGCTATTATATCGCTCAAGGAAATAGTGGTATAACTAATTATTTTTCACCCGGGTTTCAATTAAATTTAATATATAAAGAAGTAAATGTTTCTTCTTTGAATGGTCCACCAGCTTCATTAAATAGTGATGCCTCTGGTTCACTCGAAGATCATATTAAATGGGCAAAATATATAATAGAAGATATTATAGTATCAACTGACGCAGAGTTTCCAACTATAGAAATAATAGAAGATACAAGTCTTTCTAATCCAAATATTCTTGGTTGGGCAGATGTTACATCAACCCCTAATCCACAAATTGGAATAAATTATCAAAATGTAAATAATGTTACTGGAGTGAATTACAATCTTAATGGTTCGAGAGATTCAAATAATAATCTTCACGAAACAGCTATTAATGTTATAGTTCTTGTACATGAAATATTACATATTCTTGGTATAGGTACTCATACAGAAGGTTGGCACAATAATATTAGCAATTTTTTTTATACTGGTATTTTTGGTTTTCAAGAATATAAAAAGTTATTACAAGATATTGGATATGATATTACAGGTTTAAGTGGTATTCCAATAGAAAATCATTTCGGCGCCGGAACACAACACGCACATTTTGAAGAAGGATTATATGAAAATTTTACTCCAGAAATTCGTAAAAATTCAAATAATATAATACATCCATCTATTCCTACTGAAATTATGTCTGGATTTTTAGATGACATACATACAAGTAATAATGACCCATGGTATAGTAATTATATAAGCAAAATCAGTCTTGGTATTCTTCAAGATATTGGCTTTGGTGTCAATTATGATTCTATTTATGTTCAAAATCCACCTGCTGATCAAATTTATACTACCGCAAATACTTCTCAAAATTTAGTTTCTAAAAATAATTTTGAAAACCGAGAATAATCTTGGAATAGAGCTGATTATCGTTTATTAAAACGCAAATAAGCTGATGTCCTTGATTTGACACTTCTACTCACAATTTAATATATTATATATACAATGAGAAATAAGTACTTTGGGAGAAAAACTCTTAAAAATAAAAGAATGAAGCAAAGAGGAATTCAAACTCTTAAAAAAAAAGATAGTTTCGCTAATTTTATTAAACTAGCAAAAAAATATAAACTTGTACAAAGTGGTTCTAAAAAACAAATTGCTGAAAGGCTTAGTGCTTTAAGGGGTAAATATTTATCTAAAACCGAAAAAAAACTTATATTACCTTATTTATCCAATAATGTAAATAAGAAATTGTTATTAAAAGACTAAATTATCAAAAAACAGGATTGTATAAGTCTAAATTTAGATATTAAAGTAATAGTCAACTAATGGCAAAAAGTGAACATTCTCTTCCAGATAAATATATTTCACGTAGAGGATATACAATTAAAAAACAAAGTCTAACACAACAAGAAGAGACAAAATTACGTAAAGAATTAAATGTTCAACCATTTGAAAAGCAAAAATTTCTAATTCAAAAATTTGGTAATTTGCCACCAAGTTTTAAAGTTTATTTAGAAAGTGTTAACAAATTTTATATACCTCGTTTTTATGGTATAAATAATTTTGGTCCTGCAATTGATAAAATTGGAGAAGTTGGAAATAAAATTAACTTAAAATTCAATGGAACATTGAGGGACTATCAAATTGATATTATGAATAACTTTTTAGAATTGTTTCGAAAAAATAAGGGGGGAATCCTCAATTTAAAAACAGGAGGTGGTAAGACTGCATTAGCCTTGTATTTGATTTCTATTATCAAAAAAAAGACATTAGTTGTTGTTCATAAAGAATTTCTTATGAATCAATGGATAGAACGTATTAATCAGTTTTTACCAAATGCAAGAATTGGTATTATTCAAGCAAATAAAATTAAAATTGATAATTGTGATATTGTTATTGGAATGTTACAATCTATTTCACAGAAAGATTATCCTGAAAATACATTTTCCAGCTTTGGATTGAATATATTAGATGAGATTCATAATTTTGCAAGTAATTGTTACAGTAAAGCATTCCCTAAAATTGCAACTCAATATAATTTAGGACTCAGTGCGACAGTTCAACGAAAAGATAATATGGAAAGGATATTAACTTGGCACATTGGTCCTGTATATAGTCCTGATGGTAAAAATACTAATTTTGGAAATGTTTTATGTTATATGCTTCCTTTTAAAGATTCTGAATATCAGCAAACTTTCTACAATGCAAAAGGTAATTCTAATATGCCAAAGATGATTAATAGGTTAGTTGAGTCGCCAAATAGAGAAAAACTAATATTAGATATTATCAAACATTTCCATTCAATTGGAAGAAAAATATTAGTTCTTAGTGAAAGAAGGAGACAAGTGGAGTCTTTAAATACAAAATTAGATTCTATGAAAATACCTAATGGATTATGTATTGGAGGAATTAAGCAATCTCAATTAGATGATGTTATAAAAACAAACGTGTTATTAGCAACGTATAGTTATGTACAAGAAGCATTTGATGTACCAGAATTAAATACTCTTATATTTGCAACCCCAAAAAGTGATATAATTCAAGCGACTGGTAGGATTTTAAGACAAACTCCTGAAAATAGAAAATTTGTCCCAATAATTATAGATATTGTTGATTCAACAAATGGATTTATAAAAAAATCGAGTACAAGAAAGAAATATTATAAAAAATGTAAATTTTCCATTAATGATGTTGAAAATACAGAGAGTATTATAAATCAAACCTCGAAACTTTAAAATACAGATATTTTTGCTTAATAATACTCTATGTATGATGCGCTTAGGATTAGCGCTTTCATTTTTTTTTAATATGACTAATTGTTTTTTTTACTCAAACGTGAACCACCTCTCTCTTAAACGTATTATTGTTAGAGTGAATAATGCTAAAGATTATAAATATGCGTCTGAATATTACTCTTTTTTAAAGGAGCAAAATCAATTGGATAAATCAGTTGAATCAAATTTCTTCAAATTTTTAAAAACTGGTGGTGAAGAAGCTAAAAATCAATACATAGATTTTGCTAAAAATCGTGAACATAATTACAGAATTTTTGAAAAAAACTATAAATTAATATCTGAATACAATAGCCACAATAATGGTTGTAAACTCGAGTTTAATAAATTTACAGACAAAGTTGATACATCATACAAAATTGATAATGACGAACCATATTCAGATTTAATGCGAATAAAAGAACCAATAAATAGTTCATTCAATTTTTTTTTTGGAAAAACAATCAATAAAATATATAAAGCTATAAAATATTTCAAAATATATCAAAATCTACCAGAAAAATTTATTTGGGATGAAAATATCTTATCTGAAGTTAAAAATCAAGGTCAATGTGGTTCTTGTTGGGCGTTTTCAACGACATCATCCATAGAATCTTTAATGAGAATTAATAATTATACTGTTGATAGACTCTCAGAACAACAATTGGTCGACTGTTCTACAGAGAATTATGGTTGTGGTGGTGGATTAATGCATTTAGCATTAGATTATGTAATCGAAAATAAGGGTCTTATATCAAACAATGAATATAAATATGTTGCTCAACAACAAAGTTGTGGTACTGACTGTTTAGAGGCAGGATGTTTAGTCAGTAATCACTCTTTTATTGGAAAAAATAATGTTATTGGCTCTAATATTACAAGTTATGAATACATTATTCCAAAATCAAAAATAGATATTATGGCTTCTCTACAAAATGGACCAATAACAATAGCTCTTGACGCTAATTCATTCATCTTTAGATTTTACAAAAGTGGAATTATTGATATCCCTTCTAATATGTCAGAAGAAATTAATCATGCGGTTTTATTAACAGGATATGACCAAGATGAAAATGGTACATATTGGATCATACAAAATAGTTGGGGAAAGGATTGGGGTGATAATGGTTTTGTAAAAGTTAGAGCTAGAAATGGTGATGGAGTTTTATTGTCACAATTATATGGCGTTTATCCTAAATATAAATAAGATTTGACATTTATAAATGAGAATGAACTTCCTTCGGAAAAACATAAATTGGGTTTGCCATCATGCACATTTAGATAAATCAAATATTATCAATAAAGACTTGTTAATACAATCAAATAGACATATGCGAGAAAAATGGTATCTTATGGATACTATTAAACAAAATTATACAAGAGAAGATCTTTCTAATCGAATTGAACAATCAATTATAAAAATAGTTTCTCAAAATTGTAAACATATTAGAACATTTGTTGATGTAGATAAAGTTGTTGGTTTAATGTGTATTGAAGAAACTGAAAAGCTAAAACGAAAATGGAAAGCAAAAGGAATAACAATACAAACCGCTACACAACCTTTACAAGGAATTGTAGGATCTAATGAAAATTTAAAACTATTCGAAAAAGCTACCAAAATTACAGATATAGTTGGATGTTTACCAAGTAGAGATTATAATAACTTTGATGAACATTTAGATATTGCCTTTTCTACTGCAAAAAGACTAAATAAACCATTAGAAGCCCATTTAGATCAACTCAATATTCCAGTTGAAAATGAAACAGAAATCTTTTGCAATTTTGTTGAAAAATATGAATATCAAGGAAAAGCTCGTTCGGTTCATTCTGTAAGTCTATCTTGTAAACCACTTGAAAAACAAATTGAAATTGCACAAAGACTCAAAGAACTTGATATTGGAATAATTGTGTGTCCATCTGCAGCCATTTCAATGATGCAGGATAATAAATACAAAGCACCAATACATAATTCTATTGCACCAGTTCAAATTTTATATGATAATGGTGTGAACATTGGATTAGGAATTGATAATATAAATGATTTGTTTATGCCATTATGTGATGGAGATCTACATTTTGAATTAAGATTGTTGGCAGAAGCAACTAGGATTTACAATATAAATATTTTAGAACAAATCGCTGAAAATAAAATGGGATTTTAAAATCAATAGCCAAATTGAGGAGTTAACCACTTCTTGTAATTTAAAAATCCTTCTACTGGAGAATCTTCAGCTTCTACTGGAGAATCTTCAACTTCTACTGGAGAATCTTCAGCTTCTACTGGAGAATCTTCAACTTCTACTGGAGAATCTTCATCTTCTAATGGAGATGCTTCTTCACTTAAAGGTTCTGACTTACAACATTTTGCTGGACATCCAACAACCAAACCATCTTCTGATTGAACATAACATCCGCTTTTTAAATTGTGAGAATCAGTACATCTCGCATATTTTGTACATGCTTCGTGTACAAAAGGTTGTACACATGAACCATATACGTCGTCTTTATCAGAATAATCCATTAATACTTTACCGTCTATTCTTTCACCATTTTCATTCAGATTATTATTTTTTCTTATTTCTTGTCTTATTTCTTTTGCTTTATTACAACTTTCATTTTCAGATGATTCTAAATTAGTAGATTCAGATTCTGTTAAATATTGTATTTCTAAATTCGTTTCTTCTTCTGATGTAACTTCTGATGTAACTTCATATGTAGATTCCAGTTTTGAATAATCAATATTAATTTTTTTTGTCAAAATTATGTTTAAACTAAGAAAAACTAATGTAAAAATGCTCAATATTATCAAAAAAAGTAAAACCAACAATATTATATCCATTGTCTATTAATTTAATTATGTATTTTTTTTGTTTTCTCTAAAACTTTTAAATCAAGTTAACAATTATGTGTATACTCAATCAAATAAAAAACTTACCAAATGAATTAAAAATTGAAATTATGAATTGGTTACCAATTGTTTCTGAAAAACAAAAATTAATCAATATAGGCATTCGTAATATATCTAAAATGTCAAATATAATCAATATTTATACAAAATGGTTTGAAACTGGCGAAACAAATACAAATAAAGCAATAATATCTTGTGCTATTGGATGGGTTTATAACGATTTGTCTTATTTTTTAAATAATTTTACACCACCTTCTGAAAAAATTGTTCAATCTTATAGTAATATTCTGTATTTAATTACAAAAAAACGTATTACAAATTTAAAAGAATTAGAAGAATATGAGGATTCTAACTCTAAAACTGTTTCAATGTTGTTATTTGATCACGTAGTTTATATGACAGAATATGATTTATCAAATTTTTGGAACTATGCGAGATCAGTATATAATATGGATGAATATCCAATTTAAGAATTTTCTTTTTTGCTAAGAATTTTCTTTTTTGCTAAGAATTTTCTACCATTTTTATGCCAAATCACAGGATTTTGCCCCTTTGGTCCGTATAAATAAGTACCAAATATATGATTTGATTCTTTATGTCCGCTTCCACCTTTATGCTTTCCATTCAAAAATTTTTCCATAAATCCAGCAGGTTTACATCGAGGAAATACAACATTTCTATAATATGAAGCTAAACATATATGATTATTATCAGACCATCCACCAGTACTTGTATAAGTATAATTGTTTGCTTTTATTTGATTTCCAAACAAATTTTTATTTTCACCATCAAAACCTCTTGCAATATTACGTCTTCTGTTGAAGCGAACATGCTTCATTTTTGGATTTGATTTCATATCTTCCATTATTTTGTTTATATCAATACCTTTGTCCAGAAATGGCATATCATGTTGAATTACTAAAACATATTCTGATTTTACACTTTTAAATGCATTCATTACATTTCCAACAAGCCCTATTCTCCCACCAGGCCTTCCTTTTAATATTTTATAGTTAAAGTCTGGATTTTTATTGAAATACTCTTGTAGTCTCTTTTTATATATTTCATATCTGGGACCTCTTTTTTTTGGTCTTTTTGGATGATTATCTTGTGCTATCAACACTTCTGAATTTCCTTTTTTTAAACCAATAAATTTTAAAGACTCTATTGTAGTTTTTATCACTTCAATAGAAGGATGTGATGGTATCAGAGAAGATGTAATAATAACTGTTATTTTAGGATTTTCAATCATAATTATAATTTATTATTTTAAATATGTAAAATCTATTGTTTTAAACTGATATTATTTTAATACTGGTTTTTTTTCATTAAAATTTCCCAATTCATACCTATTATTTCTTTAGTAAATATTTCAGTTATTTCTCTATTTACAACAACTTGAGAATTTTTTAATAATTTTATAACTGATTCTGAATTATAAATATCGTTCTCAGCATATTTGTCTGATTTACAATTTAATTGTAAATGTATTAATGAATAACATTCTGGTTTCAAAACTCTCTCTATTTCATTCATAAATTTTTCTGGATAAATAGAATGATCAACAATATTTGTAAATACAAAATCAAAACTTTCATCACCAAAAGGCACCTCATGTATATCCCCTTCTATTACATATGGTAGTTCTGGCACTATATCTATACCAATTGCTTTCATACCAATTTCATTTAACGCTACAACTTCTTGTCCCGTTCTAGCTCCAAAACACAAACATTTCATATTTTCTTTTAAAATATTTTCATCTTTAAAATACTGAAAAGTTGTTCTAAATATATTTATTTTCATATCCCATTCTTTATTCAACCATTTTTTTCTTTTTGTTGGATTATTAGTTTTTTCTTTTTGATGTTTAATATATTCTTCATAATTTTTATAATCTTTGCCAATGATTCTACGCATTTTTATAGAATCCATCATATATTATAATAGGTTTAGTTTGTATATTTTTTTAGAAAAACATATTTAATGATAGATCTATATATACCATTTATATGTATATTATGTAAAAATGAAGGTAGATTTGATTCAAGATGTTATATAAAGCATAATAAAATTTGGCAATTTGCATTTTACGACGGAAATGGAGGTTTTTCTTTGGCTGAAACAGATGAATATGTTTGTGGAAAAGAAGCAATATGTCATTATTGCTATAATTCAGGTTTTAGTAAAAAAATTGACTAAACATTTTTTCTTTCTGTTCTAAATTTCTCAAGTATTTCATCGAAATTTAAAATCCCCCTCAAATCATTTTGAATTCTCATTAAACACAAGAATGCATTTTGAGTTGGATTGTATATTGCGTGCCAATTATTACAGATTTGTTCGTTTTCTCTCTCTAAAGCAGAATATAAACAAGCTTTTATATCTTTTGCAATTGGATTATTATTACCGTATTTCAATAAATTTCCATATATTGGGAATTCAATTTCCCAATGTAGTGGCTTAAACGGATATTGAATATCTGGAATCATTATTAGCTTAAATTGTAAATCTATACACAAAAAATTTCTTATAATTCTATTGATTTCTGGTATTAAGTCTTTGATTCCAGTAAAATTAGTATCGTGAAATTTCATATTAACAATAATTTCAATATTTCTCTTGTTTTGGTAAGCTTTTAATTTAAAATTGAACATTTGTCGTAGTACATCTACTTCTAATTTTCGATTATGAAGTAGAAGTGGTGTATTTTCATCGCTATTTATTTCTTTTTGGAATATTCCATTATCAAAAATATTTTGAGTCATTATTCATAACTAAAACCTTGTATTTAATCATTTTTTTAATCTATTTCTTCAATCTATCTCCTCGATCTTTGGCCCAGAATCTTCTGGAGTAGCTGATTCTTGGGGAGTTTCAGTATTCATATTGGGATTTGTATCGTCATTTGGTTGTGGTGGCGGGGCAAACGTTTTCATTTTTTCTTGGATTTCTTTGATCTTTTCATCATAAATATCAGGGGATTCGTCTTGATTATTTTCAAGCCATGTTTGTATTTCCTTAATCTGCTCTGTGAGTTCAGGGTTTTGGTCACCAATTGCGGACAAACTTGTGTAAATGATTTGGTCTAATCCATTACGTTTTTCAATTTTCAAAGCTTGTAATTCATCATCAGCTTTGAATTGTTCAGCTTCATCCACCATTTTCTTAATTTCTTCTTCTGAAAGGCGACCTGCGTCATTCTTAATAACAAGGTTTTCAGATTTCCCAGTAGATTTTTCAACAGCATTTACAGTAAGAATACCATTACTATCTACATCATAGCTAATTTCTATTTGAGGAGCCCCTCTAGGCATAGGCGGAATACCCGTTAATTCAAATTTACCAAGCAAATTATTGTCTTTTACCATGGATCTTTCTCCCTCTACGACCTGGATAAGTACCCCAGGTTGGTTGTCCGCAAAAGTAGAAAATGTTTGAGTTTTCTTACAAGGAATTGTTGTATTTCTTTTAATAAGCGGTGTCATAACCTCACCAGACGTAGCTAATCCCAGAGATAGAGGCAAAACATCCATCAGAAGAAGATCGCTCAATTTTTCAGAATTTTTATCTGCGCCCGTTAAAATAGCAGCCTGGACCGTAGCCCCATATGCAACCGCCTCGTCTGGATTAATATTTTTACAAAG